>Ga0209123_1000103_pt1 | contig 139831 bp, 95 predicted proteins | sample BarGraIncu00431A_FD_184500 | JGI IMG/M metagenome (GOLD analysis project Ga0209123, IMG submission 184500) | Arctic peat soil microbial communities from Barrow, Alaska, USA - Barrow Graham LP Incubations 004-31A (SPAdes) (version 2) | ecosystem: Environmental > Terrestrial > Soil > Wetlands >... | reverse complement strand
ACTCGCCCTTCGGGCTCCCGCGCTCACAGGGGCGGGTCTCAAAATCTCAACTGCCATGGTTCAGGTCCTCCCCGCCCTACAGTATATACCGGGGGGGTAAGTGTCTCACCTATATTGTCACAGAGGGAAACGTCGCCTTGACGATGCTGTCAAGAGGATTGGAACTGAATGACGTTCCCTCGATTGATGATAAAACTAAGGCAATTGTTCAGGGCTATAACGCCGATGACTGTTTTTCAACGTTACATTTAAGAGACTGGCTGGAAAATCTAAGGGCCGGACGAATTGCAGAAGGTGCTGATATTCCCCGACCCGCACCTGGACAAGAAGGCCCAAGCGAAGAGCTAGATGAAAAGACACAAAGAGTTCACGCATTGATCGAGCAGCTTACCCATGACGTGCCGGTTGATATCGAAGAACGCACCGAAGAACAGCATGCGCGATGGATACTTGCCTATCTTCTTGAATGGCACAGGAGGGAAGAAAAGGCCGTATGGTGGGAGTTTTTCAGGTTAAGTGATCTGACCGCTGACGAGCTTGTATCTGAAAAGGCTGCTCTTGGGCATCTTACCCTAGTCGGCCAGGTTGAGGCAACAAAGACTGGTATTCCGATCCACCGTTACCGGTTTGAACAGCAGGATACTGACATCAGGGGTGATGAAGATGTCCTGCAGGCAGGTGGTAAAAAACTCGGAAGTGTTGTTTCAATCAACACTGAAAAAAGGACTATTGATATTAAAAAGTCCAAGGCAACGGCGGATGTGCATCCTGATGCCGTGTTTGTGCATAAAATCGTACCGGGCAATGAGCAGGCCGCCTCACTGTTCAGGCTTGGAGAATATGTTGTCGAACATGGTATCGATTGTGAGGGGCCTTATCAGAGTGCCCGCGATCTGTTATTGCGAAAATTCCCTAATATTGGGGGGCAACCCATACAAGAAGAAGTCGAGGATACACTATTCATGGACGCTCGCATGCAACTGAGCACCATTATATCCCGGAGCGTTTTTTCGGAAGGTCCAAGAACCGGCCCAAAACGCAAAGAGAGGGGATTTTCACAACATGTCCTTGGAACGCTGAAGGGGAAACAGCTCTTTTCTGCTATGAGTGCCATGAGGAGCTGATTCACAATCCCATCTTTCTCCAAGACGATATTGATACTTTGCTGGTCTTGTCCGGTCGAGGGGATTGAACGAAACGCAGAAGCCCGAAGGGCGCGAGAAAATCGGGGAGCGAATAAAGCTCTTCCATGAGGTAATCCGTGAAGGGTTGAAAGCCCTTTCTAACCCAAACAATGCTGATGAGGAACCCTGTGCCGCCAAGATATCCGATACGACCCCATAACCATGTAATTGCCACGCAGTCTGAGCGATATTTTGAGAGGCACCTGCCTCCCCAATGGACTACGAGACCTGCAATCAACGACTACGGCGTGGATTTGTATGTCGATATCTTCGAAGGGCGCAATGCGACGCCTCTGGAATTCCTCGTTCAGCTGAAAGCATCTCAGATAGCATCACCAAGGGACATGGAAACCATTACATTGAAGGTATCGACCTACAACTATCTCTGGAACAGGCTCCAGGTCGTTTTGCTGGTGAAATACTGTGAACAGACGGATGAAGCTTATTGGCTGCTCCTAAAGGATGTCCCCCCACCAGACCAGACAAAAAAGACTTTCACAATTCATGTTCCGAAGGTTAACAGCCTCAGCACAATCGACTGGAACGTTATCAAGACACACGTCGAGTACATTTCTTGGGGCAAGCTTGAACTCTGGCGGCAAAGGAACGGATAACATACGACCGTATGACTTTTTAGGCATCAATCTGCAGACCGGAAAGACGGATCATGAACACTTCATTCTATTGAATGTACTGCTGGTCGCAATGCTCTGGTTCATGGTTTTCAATGTTTTTGACCCATATCCACGGTAGATTTGCCGACAGCAATGGAGGATGTTATGGCGCTCGAAATTCTGGTATATGGACACGGGGATAAGTCCGAAAACGGCGTCCCTACCGCCGATCACATGGACGAGTACATCGGGGGAGGGCTTTTTCGCGACGAGTCCGGCAGGTATCGGTACAGCCAAAGGAAACGTGCCGATATCATAGTTCTATCCCGCGATGGTCTGGCCCACGGTCATTTCGAGGTTGCCGAAATGGCCGATCCAACCCCGGAAGATATCGAGTATTATCCTACCGTCAAGCAGGTCTACATCATCAGGAAAGCCATACGATATGCCAACAAGGTCAGGCTGCATGATGTCGGAGTCACGCGTTACCAATTCGGGAAACATCTGAGTGATCAGGAATTTCAGGCCATCCTCGACCTTGCAGGAGAACGCGAGGAATTCGTGTCTTGAACGAGCGTGACATCCAAGACTACCTGTATGCCTGCCCAGAGGTGCTTTTCCAGAGCGGAAGTATCACCGAGAAGGCGCGGGAGTACTACATCCAGGGCAAGAGGATTGATCTCCTTTTTGTCGTAGACGGTGTCCGCTACATCGTTGAAATCAAGAACGTGCCTATTCAGCGCGAGCACATCGGCCAGGTTGTCGAGTATTACGGCCTGATGCGTCACTACATGAAGGACGCTAACCTTGCCATGATATTAGTTTCCTCCTCAATCCCGCCATGGAGAGCTGCATACCTGGAGGAGTTGGGTATCCGTTGCGTGGAAATCCCCACCGTTCCTACTACCGATGCAGAGGTGATACGAATTCAAAAGGAGATCCGGACCGCCGGCAAAATGCAGAAGGAGGAATCCCGGATTGAGGCCGTGCTTGGCGACCACGAGCCCATCCGGTTCGAGGACATATCTGCTTCCGTGTCCCCCAGAGGGATGGCATTCGCACGGCGCTCGCTTTCCGATTCCCTGGAGCCACTTCGTAAGGAGTACTCAGGATACGATATTCTCCCGTTCGGCATCACTAGGACAGGCTCCCAGGATTACGACATGGAGTTCAATCCGGCCCTGAACCACGGAACTGAGGAGTTTAAGCCGGGCGGAATCTGGTGGGCATATCGTTTCGGATTCGCCGAAATCATGCCGAAAAATGATGTCCCCAACATCTCTGTTATTGCTAATGCTACCGGCCTTGATGTCGTCTTGAATGCTGAACTGCAACCGTCCCAGCGGGTATTGCTGGAGAAGATTCATGCGAACCCAATCAAGTTCAAGGCGATTCTCGGCGACCACGGGAAGCTGTGGTTGAAAACGTATCTGAAGTACGAGCATCAGCCGCGTTTCTACCACTGGATACTTGCCGATTTGCTGCCGCCTGGCTCATTTAATGGCGAAACCATTCTCCATCTGAGGATGAAGCATGAGGCTGACTTCGAGAGGGAGCGCAACGCCTGGATGAATAGAATTACCGCCGAGAATCCTACAATCACCGAAGCCCAAGTGAGGCACCTGAATAACCAGAACAAAAAGCTGAATCTGGCAATCCGCCTGGTGGAACCGTTTGAGCAGGGCGCTGCCCTTTGGACTCTTGATAAGGAACAGCAATTGGTAGCTGTAGTGGCTGCAATTAAGCGCATGAAGCCATTAATAGAGTTTTTTTGTATCCACCCCTGATTAAGAAAAGAGGCGAACCAATATAATGGCCGACATCGCAGCTTTACCCAAAATGCACGAGCTCCAACGTACCAGCATGCCACTAATGTGGAACGGCTCTGGGGTATATTTCCTGTTCGACAATGATGATCAAGGCTGTAACTGCCTTCTGAGGGTAGCGGAACATACTCGGAAGATTCGTACAAGGTATTCACGAACTGAAGCTTTATCCCTGTAGATGATGAACTGGAGCGCAAGGAGCTTGCGTCCCAGCTACGAACTTCGTTAAAACCAAAGTACAACAGAATATAGCACGGATATTCCAAATAGGGCTCTACCCCGAGGCCTCCTTTGTTAAAGAATCTGATTCTGCCACGTAGTTGCAGAGCACAAGAGAGTGAAATTCCAACTCACGCCTAGCCCGGTCGAGCCGATCGGGCTTACGTTCGCTAAAAGAGGATAAGAATGAGCTTGTTTACGTATTATGTGTCGCTTCGCGCAGAAATAATAGAATTAGTAACTGGCGTACAAAATGCCGGCAACAGTTTATTCTGGGATAACACAACACAAAACTGGGTGACAAAGCAGAAACTTGAAAGATTATTTGCAAAATATTTAGCAGAAGCAAAATCCTTCGGTTTGCTAATGGTTACACGACATGGTTATTGTAAAAATCCAATACACCAAGACTACCCAATTAGCAATGTACACAATCTTCATATTGAATACCGCAAAGCTGGTTACATTTGGAACGGTGGTCAGTTTTATCAAGGAAAAAGAAATTGCATATGTCCTTGTTCAGCCAGTAATAAACTATCAGAACACCACGTCATCGACGACATAATTTATATTGATGGTTCAAACATCGATGAATGCACAAACCTAGAAGCCATTCTGTGCGACCTTTACAACGCAATTGATTGTGCTGGCGAGAAAATGCCGAGATCTGGGATTCGCGAATATTTACTACGAGCGATACTGAGAATAAATGATGAACTTCTCCCCGAGCCTGTCGAAACATATATCAGCAAGCACGTTACCGGTTAGTGGATAGTATAATCGAAGAGGCCGCAAACGGAGCACTCACCAAGGTGCGGATACCGATCGGTTTGGAAAAAGAGTACCAGGTATCCGATAAGGGAGTAATGGAGAACAGCTTCACTCTGATCTCCTGTCAAGAGCAGCACTACCTTCAGCTTTTTGCCCAGTTCCATGGCTGGTTGGTCAATTCCCCTGCCAAGGAAGTTTGTAGCTTGGTTGATCATTTCCTCAACAGCCTAAAATCGCGCTATAGGGAAATGGTTCTTTCCTACAGCAAAAAAGGAGAAGATCGCTACCATGTCAATTGAAACTACAGGGCTCGCGAATTCGGCCCGTGCAGTACAGGGCAGCATAACAGGTGAGGATTTGAAGAAATGAGGGTATTTAACGAATACGAGAAGGAGCTTATAAGGCGAATGGTTAACCTAGATAAGCCCGGCCATGTTAACACCTTGTCGAACTTAATTGAAAAGGACCTACCTGATGACTATTATATAGCCATTAATGCTCCGCACAGTGTCACTTTAGAATATTTAGGAAGCACCCTGAGTGCAAGTCCAGATGTCAGCTGGCTTAACGAATTAGATTACAAGATAACGACTACTTTACTTACTATAATAGCATTGTTTGACTACCTTTCAGAAAATCGGTTTGCTTTTCTTTTTGGGGACACTAAAATCGATGGGCTTGGTAAACATATTATTAACGCTAAATATGAGACCTTCAATTTTTTGGACGACGACATCAAAGAATTACTGCACAAATATGCTAGAAAGAAAATACATGTATCTGAAACACTTAAATTTTTAGCAATGCATGAATTTAAAGACGATGAGCAGCTAAATTTTGAGGCGACAATACAAGTCTCCAAAGACAGTCTTAAAACGGCCCAAAATGCAGTAGTCGTTGCACAAGATAGTTTATCTATTACGCGAAATGGCGTTAAAGTTGCGACCTTTGCACTTATCGTCTCAACAATCGCGTTTGTAGCTTCGATTTTAACATTCAGCATCCAGTTTTCAACGACCCCAGAAGTCAAGATTAACAACCCAGTGATACAAGTATCCCTGAGAGAGGCACAAGCCAAACTATTGCAGCAGACAGCAGATGACGTGGCCGCAATGAAATCGGTGCTAAAGGAGAGGGTAAAACCAGAGCCGCAAAAACCGCAAAAGCCAAAAGGGAGATAGGGATGGAGGGGGAGTAAGATCATGAGCGACGGGGTGAGATCAGAGCCATCGAGTCCGTAGCACAACTGAGGAAAGAGTGCCTGTACAGTCCTTGACGATAGGGTCCACAAATCATAGGTTAGAAGGCGTGATCTACAAGTTGGAAATGCATGTACATTCCAGAAGTAGAACCCATCAACTTGGCGCTGGAACTGAAATCCGGTTATCACTACGGCGTGTTCATAGATGACACCGGCTCCCCAGGACTAATAACTCCAGGTCTACACTCGCAAAGAAAATCATGGGTAGCGGTGCTCGTTCCGCCGCATCAGACCGCAGAGGTCATGGACCAACTTCCGAAAGCACTTTCCTTCCTTCGAGACCGTGGCATCAAGGACCCCGAGTTTCACTTTACCGATATTTGGGCAGGAAGGGGGGAGTTTTGCAAGCTGGATTTACAGCAACGTTTGGGCATTTTCCGCTTCATGGCGCATATTTTTGCTACGCACCGCTTCACCGTACTCGTACAAACATTTGACCCTGATAACGCGACTGAAGTTCACAGCCGTGCCAATTGGCCAGAGCGCTTCGGTCCCCTGAACTTTCGCGATCATGAGGATCTTGCGCTGATTTTTGCCCTACTTCGAGTCCGGATCCATCTAAAATCACTTGACGGAGGAAAAGCAACGGCTTGCGTTGTGATCGATGAGGGGCGTCTCTCAAGCGGCAGAGCTATTGTTCTGCCCGGTTTGGCTCCTACGTTCTTTGGGGGCGCAATCCTCTTTGCCAACTCACGGCTGGTTTACCCAATTCAACTTGCAGATTTTGCCGCCTTCGTGATGAATCGTTCGCAACTACTTCGCGTGAAGGGCAGTTTGTCTAACCTCGACAAGACCTTCCTTGAAATCATATCGCCGATTAGCGATAACTTTATCAACATAACTTCAGTGCCAATTCAGGTCTGACCGAACGTTACCAACTTGGGTTAAAAACCTGGGTAACGGCAATTCTATCCCGCAATGGTTCGAGCGCAAGCTGCCCTCATGAGGAAGATTCTGCGAGTAAGCGGGTCCCGGCCGCAGAATTACTGAATTAAATTTCTGATGGTTCTGCAAGTTGAAAGGGTAGGGGGGCTGCCGGCATGAGCTACTGAGACCGGGACCCTCTTCTTGGAAGGGTGTTACCGTTACGACGGTAGCCAGCCTGTAGCATCACTTCGTGTAATAACCGACACAAATATGGTATTTAAGAAGAATTGAAGAACAAAGATGAAGGGGGTGATGGTGTGACATTAGTGCTCGACTGGAACGGGATTCGCCCGCTTAACGGATCAAGGGCAGGCGGTTTTGAAGAGCTTTGCACCCAGCTTGCCCGCGCCGAAAGCCCCAGGAACTCATGCTTCGAGCGCAAAGGCACCCCGGATGCTGGAGTAGAATGCTACGCTGTGCTAATCGATGGTTCGGAATGGGGATGGCAAGCGAAGTATATTGATAGCCTTGGCCAGCAGCAATGGTCTCAGATCGATGATTCCGTCAGAACCGCATTAGATAAGCACCCACGGCTAGTACGCTACTATGTGTGTGCACCAATCGATCGTCCCGATGCTCGGTTGCCACGACAGCAGTCGGCAATGCAACGATGGGTTGGCCATGTTGAAAAATGGACTCGTTGGGCGACAGATCGAGGTATGACTGTACAATTTATCTGGTGGGGTAGCAATGAGCTTCTTGAACGGCTATCACAACCCCATCACATTGGGCGCCTTCGCTTCTGGTTTGATGTTAGGGGATTCGATGATGCCTGGTTCAGTGCACGCCTAGACGAAGCATTGAAAGCAGCAGGACCCAGATATACACCCGAGATCCATATTGATTTGCCCATTGCCGCCGAACTTGATGCGTTTGGACGCACAGAACGTTTTTCCGACCGTGTAAAGGCGCACGCACGAGATATCCGCAATAAACTAAGAGAGGTTGGGTATTCTGTACCGAAATCGCCCCCCTCATCACTGGAAGCTGCAATATCTACGATTTCGGAAAAGGTGAATGCGGTTATAGTCGCCCTCTGTGCTGTGGTTGTACAGGCAACAGGAGAACTACCCTTTAAAGGCATTGCTTCGCTTGTGGCTGAAGCGGAGGGTTGTATCAGTGGGGTAAATGATTCGCTCTCAGAACTTCAACTTGAACTGGAGGAAGGATATTCCAAGGCCGGGGACACGAGGGCCCCAACCCCCTTTGACGCCCTTAACTACCAGTTGCACAGTCTCATATGGCAGTTGCAAAGCACCCGTAAGGCATTGCAGCACGCGGATCATGTAGCAGGTAGCACTTTAATGCTACTCAATGGGCCGGCAGGCACCGGGAAGACACACCTTCTTTGTGACGCTGCCAAGGAACGTGTTGTCGCCGGTCGACCTACGGTTCTACTAATGGGACAGCGGTTCATTAGTTTAGAGCCACCCTGGATCCAGGTCGTCCAGCAACTGGACCTGCCTGGATTGTCAGCCGAGGAGTTTGTTGGAGCTTTGGAATCTGCTGCACAAGCAGCCGGCTATCGTGCCCTCATCCTCATAGAAGCGATCAACGAAGGCTCGGGAAGATCATCTGGCCGAGTCATTTGGCATCTTTTCTTGCATATATTGAGAGGTCTTCTTGGATAAGTGTGTTGTTATCTGTGCGATCCTCATATGAAGAAACAGTAGTAACGGAAGAAATCCGTGCTCGGGCAGTGACGATTACCCATCAAGGTTTTGCTGATCATGAATATAATGCCACACGATCATTTTTCTTATACTACGGACTTGAATTGCCGACAACGCCCCTTCTGACACCTGAATTTAGTAATCCATTGTTCCTAAAGACTTTATGCCGTGGCCTCATGGGGACAGGCGAGAAGAGACTTCCTCGCGGCTATCATGGTATCACGGCAACGTTCAACCTATATCTCCATGCAATAAACCAACGTCTAGCGTGTCTGCTGGATTACAACCCTAGAGATTTCCTTGTGTCTCAATCGCTGGAGGCATTCGCTACGGCGCTGGTTGACTCTGGCAAACGCTGGATACCAATAAAGAAAGCCGAACAGGTCGTTAATGGATTGTTGCCTGGGAGGGAATACGAAAGATCTCTTTATAGAGGCTTGGTTTCGGAAGGGGTATTCATTGAAGAGATAGTATTGGAAACAGCCTCTATGCGCGAGGAAGTAGTAATGATCGCGTACGAGAGATTTGCGGATCATCTAGTCACCAGAATTATGCTTGACTCTCATCTTGATGTAGAGAGAGCAGAAGTCGCATTTGCCGCGAAAGGCCCACTCGCATTTGTGTGTAATAGAAAGAAATTTGTACCTGCAGGCATTATCGAGGCCATGTCTATTCAGATTCCAGAAAGGACTGGCAGGGAGTTGGTGGAGCTTGCACCGGAAATTAAAAACCGTAGGGGAGTCTGGGATGCTTTCCGACAAAGTCTACTATGGCGAGACACTGGAGCTTTCTCAGAGAGAACGCGATTGATATTCGATGAATTTATTTTTGCCAAACATGATAGGGAAACTTTTGAATTACTTTTGACTGTTGCGATGTTACCAGAGCATCCGCTCAATGCCAAATTTCTTCACGAGAGACTCCACATTGAGAAAATGTCTGATCGTGATGCTTACTGGAGCACTTACCTACATCGAGTATATGGGGACAATGGTGCAGTTGAACGGCTTCTAGACTGGGCTTCCTCGATGACACCAGATATTTATCTCGATGATGTAACAGTTGACCTTTGCGCCACAACTCTGTCATGGATACTTTCAACTTCCAACCGCTTTCTCCGTGATAGGGTAACGAAAGCGGTCGTTGGGCTGCTTACCCATAGACTGGGTGCAGTTCTTCGTTTAGTAAAGCAGTTTGCGGATGTGGATGACCCATATGTTTCCGAGCGTATTTATGCAATTGCCTACGGTGTAGCGACACGCAGTCATGACCCGAAAGCGGTCGGCACGTTGGCAGAGTATGTTTACTGCCTCGTATTCAAAGCAGGTTCCCCTCCAGCACATATCTTGCTACGTGATTATGCCAGAGGTGTGGTAGAACGTGCACTTTACTTAGGCGCCGAAATGGATGTAGACCCAATTAAGATTCGCCCGCCTTATAAGAGCAACTGGCCTCACATTCCCACAGAGGACGAAATCAAGCCTTATTTGTCCGATTGGTCTCGTGGGTCTTATGATAGTGGCGAACCTGAGTGGGCTCGTAATCGAATTGCCACATCTGTGATGAGTGATGATTTTGCTCGCTATGTTATTGGGACGAATTCGTCGTCTACTCTTGATAAATGGCTATCCGTATCCCTCGAAGAACCAGTATGGCAATCCACGAAGGAGAAGTTGCAGGAATTGGTCGCAGGCTTCTCAGGTACAGCGGTTGCGGCTTGGGATAAATTTGAAGATGCGGACAAAGAGCTTCAAAGGGCCTCATTACCATCTTTTCTAAGGAAAATGTTTGCAGCAATTCCGGAAACCGACGTCAAGGCCACGGACTCTTTGCTGGCTGAAACCGGGGACCCTTCGGATCCAATTGCTCAATTTGAGGAGTGTCGTGAAAAAGCACTTGCGGCCTTGAAATCTCTTCTACCTTCAGAAGAAATTAATCATCTGGACGAATTGCTTTTGGCAAAAGAGAATGAGCCACGGCGGCCGCCTGGTTTTGAACTGAGTCAGATTCAGAGGTATATCCTATGGCGTGTATTTGATCTCGGCTGGAACACGAAGCGGTTCGGAGAATTCGATCGTTTTTATGTTGAGGGCTCAGGTCGCGAAGCTTACAAGGCCGAGAGGATTGGCAAGAAGTATCAATGGATTGCTTACTTTGAGATTCTTGCATTTATTACAGACAACTATCAGTACCACGAGTCCTTTCAATCACTGGGAAACAGAGGTTATGAGGGTCCGTGGCAGGATAAATTTCGCGATATTGATCCTACCTGCACACTCAGAGCTGCACGGGGCGGCACCTCATTGCACGGTCACACGACATCTTGGTGGGGTGCTGCTGCGTACAACACCTGGGGGGATGCAGTTGACCCTCATGAGTGGTTAATGCGTCGGGACGATCTTCCACGAGTGGAGGAACTGCTTGTTTGCAGAAATCAAGCTGATGATTCTCGGTGGCTAAATCTTGACGGCTACTTTCTATGGGAGAAGAACATCTCCGCAGAAAGGGAAGCCTCTGATGTTGCGAGGCAATCGGTATATTACCGCTTCATTGCTTACTTGATTCCAGGGGAAAATGTAGGTTCTTTTATGGATTGGGCTAAATCTCTTGATTCCTGGGGGAGAGAAATGCCAGAACCACCTTCCTTTAGCCAGATGTTTTTGGGAGAACATTGTTGGTCACCTGCATGGCAACATTTTCAGCACCCTTATTTTGGAGAGGATGGTTGGGCAGAGCCCGAAGGCTTCCCGGTGAAAGTACGCGCAATGTCAGTAGGCTACAAGTGTTCACCCAGCGGGTTCGATTGCTCAGTGCAGGACCATTTTGAACTCCGGCTTCCAGTATGTGAGCTTCTAACTGGCCTCAAGCTACGTTGGACTGGAAAAGATGCAGAATATTCAGACGAGTCAGGCAAAGTCGCTATCCTAGACCCTACTGCAAGCAGCGAAGGACCAAGTGCTCTATTAATCCGGGAGGAACAGCTTGTCAATTTTTTAGCACAACAAGGCTTGTCTGTTGTATGGAAGTTTGAAGGCGAGAAGAGAATCAACGGGCCAGGGTTAATTCCAGCACATTGCTCATATGTGGGACTTTCTGGTGCCTTCATGTTGCAGGATGGTGAGGCAATAGGATTTTTCGAACTTAAAGGTGAACTTGGCTGATAAAAATTACGCCCTTGACCCTGTTTTAAAGAAATTTTTACAGGGGGGGCTACAGGGCAGGGGGGGCTCCATACCTCTGGGTGTCCGGATAGAGACCCCACGTTTTGTTTGAAGGGTATTCCTACAACGCACTCAGGCTGGCGGGGTCCGACTAGGGGCTGACTCCGCGGGCATTGCCCGCTCTGACTTTGGAGTACCATGCAGCAGCATCAAAGCCTAGAGTGCATGGTGAGGACAAAGTTGAACGTGGACTTTATCTTTACCGTCCGCCGGTTAGTCATCGGATTCAGTTACCGCTCGTTGTTGTTTGCAAGCAACCATTTGTTTCTTAGGCAAAAGGCGTTCGGACCCCAAAGAGATCTTAACATGCCGTATTCATAGGTACTCGGCGAATTTCGACCGTCATCTGCTAGTCATCAGATTTAGTTTGAATTAGTCATCCAATTTAGTTATCCCGAGGTCAATCAAGGAGAGCGGTGCCATGAGTCTGTTGATAACGTCCCATAAGATATGTTATGTCAAGTTCAAGCTCCTAATGTGCGCGCTCTTAACCGTTCTGTTTCCGGCGTGTTGCAAAGTCGCTTCACTTCCGTTTCTTCTCTGTTTGATCTCGCCGGTTTGTCTGATTCGCCGGTTGTCGATGATTCCGCTTTTTTTCCTTTCTGTCTTTCTGCCGGTCTTGTCGGGGGTGCTCTCTAATGGCTTCCGCTCTTGTCGAGGCAACTAAAGAAATTCATCGTGCGAGGTTGATGGATTCCGGTGCGGATTCTCCTGCTCTTGCTCCTGCCGCTTCGTGGTCTGAGGCTACCAAGGCGATTAAGTGTGACTGGTTTTCCTTCACTACTCGGCGCAAGTTGTCGCAGGTCCTTCCCCTGTTTGATTTCCTTCCGCTTCCTTTGGTGCCGAAACAGTCGGGCCTTTACGGTTACAAGCTCTCTTTTGTGAGTCCTTCGGGCGTGTCGGTGCTGTTCTCCCCTGACCGTGATGATGTTCATGTCCAGGTGAGCGGTACGGGCGTTGACTGCTGCTCTGATTTCTATCATCTGATTTCTTTGGTCGATGCTGACGGTGGTGACTCCATTTCTCGCGTCGATATTGCACTTGACTGCATGGGTTCCGGCGTTACCTGTTCTGACATTTGGGGGTTACTTCAACAGGGTTCATTTTCTGCGTGTTCAAGCCAAATTCGTCAATTTGAAGGGCTTGTGCGCGTCGATCAACGGGCAAAACGAGCTAACAAGCGAAACGACCATACGATATATATCGGTTCCGTTTCATCTGAAAGAATGGTCAGAATCTATGATAAGGGTGCAGAATCTAAAACGAACGTCGATTGGTTGCGGTTTGAGGTACAACTTCGCGGTGCCAGTGCAAAACGTTTTTTCGTTTTAGCCATGCGTGGCACCCTGGGCGAATTTGAGTCAAAGGGTGTTCAGCTTCTCAATAAGCAGATTCGGCTACTTGATAAAAAGGCTGTTAATGGTGAGCTTGCGCGTGAGGTCATGAATCCTTTTTGGGCGTGGCTCACTGATTCAGCCGTTCCCCTGACTTTGGTGATTCCCAAGTCGGCTAAAAAAATCTGCAATACCATGCGGTACATTAAAAATGCTTCGGCGGCGATAAAGGCTCTTTCTATTGGTTTGCCTGACTGCGCTGAGTGGTTGGCTAGTAATGTTGACACCGTGTCGCTCAAAACGTCCCATCGTCAGCTTATTAATGAAATGCTTGGCGCTGTTGTTGATTGGGAAGATTTCTGTGTTCTGATTGACGGCGAGGTGGTTAACCATGTTGCTACCGGTGAGATTGCGGAAGAGTTTTCAAAGCGCGATCTGGATTATATGGAAATTTTCCCTATTCTTAATGATTGTCGGCTTACTTACGCTCAGGCCTATGAGAGCTATCACGGCCACATTTCTCAAGCTGCTGCTTAGTTTTTTAAATTAACTGCGCGGTCTAAACGGGTCACATACTCTTTTATTTACCGGCAACTAGCCAACTCTCTTTCGTTCTCTGCGTCTCCGTTGGCCGCGCAATATCACATGATAAGGGGTTCAAAATGAAAGCATCTGTCAAGATTACCAAAGTTGAAAACAAGTCCGGTAACTCCAAGAAGACCGGAAACGATTACGATATGAATTTTCTCCATGTCCTCGATACCGACAATTACGACAAATTCAACGTGGTAATTCCGAAGGATGAGGTGTCGGCGCTGCGTAATGCCGTTGGAAAGTCCGGTATTCTTGAGCTTTGCGTCAATCCGAAGACTGACAAGCTCGAATACTCCGGCTTTAAGCTGACGGCGTAAGCCTGTGTTTCTGGTTCTCGGTGGCAGTTCAGCGGCTTTCACCATGCCTACACTGTATGTTTCCGGTGTCGGTGAGTTCGATTTTTTTTTCTCGCTTATCCTGTGGGTCGGTGTCGTGTCTTGGCTTATTTCTCAGGCTCTCGGCTTTGTTCGCCGTCGATGATTAATCGATTAATTGTTCTTTCTTTTTTGATTGTCTGCTGTTGTAGCTCTGTTTCCTTTGCTACTGATATCAAAATTGGTGACTTATCACGTTTTATTGGACCTTCTGGTAAGTTTCAGGTTGTTGTGAGCGGTGGTTCAGCATCACCCGTTAGTTATGTCGATTCCCTTACGACTGTTATTGGCTCGGGTGTTTATAAGCTGGGGTATTATCTTTACATTCCGGTCGCTTCTTCGCCTTTTGGTTTTAAGTTTAAGCTGCTTCCTGTGTCCGGTTATACTGTTCTTTATGTCGTCGATACTTGTGCTTCTTCTGGCATTGTTAAGAATGTCTATGCTGATGCATCCGGTTATTATTCTTTTTCAGTTAATTTCGCTGCTGATGGTCTTCATACTATCTGTCCTTATGCTGTAGTTGTTTCTAGTGCATATGTTTACGGAAGTGCACCGGTAAGTATGTATGGTTCGGTTCCTTTCGAGCCTTTGAAGGTCTCCAGTACTGCGCCGGATGAGATGAATTATTTTAACTCGTTGGTGTTCTATGTCGCATCGTTTTGCTTCGTTCCTGCTGTCTGTGCTCGGCTCTTTGCCAAAGGTTGAAATATGACTGTTAACATGACCGTTGACCAAATTTCTTTTGCTTTCGCTATCGCCGGTATCATGGCCGGTATGCTTAGTTCTTGGTTGCTTCTTCGCTAGGGGTCGCTTCCCCTCTCTTTCGTCTCCGTTCACAATGTGCGAATTGTGCCGGTCTACTTCTTGCCGTCCTCGCTGCCGGTAATGACCAAAAGGAAATAAAATGAAAAATCGTATTGCTGCTGCTGCTGGTGTCCTGACTGCTGTTTCCGTTGCTGCTGCTCCCGCCTTCGCTACTGGCACCCTGCCGGCGATCACCTTCGACCTTACCGACATGTACACCGTTGCCGGCGTGATTCTTACGGCAATGGCCGCCATCTTCGTGGTCAAGAAGGTTATCGGTCTGCTTGGCAAGTAGTCCAGGGCGATTTGGAGGGGGTGGCGGCTTGCTGCTCCCTCCATTTCTTGGGGTGCCTAATGTCTCGTATCCTTTTCCGTCTGCTCTGTTTCTCTCTTTTGCTTCCCTCCTTGTCTTCTGGTCAGGCTGTTTGGTCTGCTCCCCGTGTTCCTTACGGTTCCCCCGCTCAGTCTGTCAATTTCGGTGGTCGTGTTCCTGTTGTTGGTGATTCGGTGACTCTTGCCGGTGTCGTTTATACCTTGTCTGTTTTGTCTTTCAGTACCGCTCTTAATACTGACGGTGCGCCTCCTTATGCTGCGGCTTTTGATTATGCCATGGCCTACCCTACCTGTATTCAATTTCAGGTTTACACTGGTGGTTCTAATGTTCAAGTTTTGCGGTTTGTTTACGTCAAGGATTAAACGGGTCGGGTTCATTACTTTGCTATTTTTGGTTTTGTCTGTCGGTTCGGCATTTGCTATTCTCCCTGTTATCGCTTACGAGGGTACGCTTATGGTTGCACCTCTTGTTATGGCGGGGCTTACATGGCTTTATTATCAATCTACCGGTTCAGGTGCTGCGAACCCCTCAAATGGCGATATCGCTCTTGAAGCAAAAGCCTTATGGATTAATGGTGCTGACCTTCCTAATGCTTCGCCGCCGACTCAGAGCAAGCCAGTTGCTTTTGTTAAGACTTATAATCAGGTCTACGCGGAAGTAACTGCTAATCCTACTCAATATCCTGTACTCAAGGCTGCGCTTCCTGTCGCTTCTACTGGTGCGAACGTTTATACTTTTGCTTCCGGTATTCCTGCCGGTTCTCCTGCTGGTGCTGTCTTTAGTGGTCGTGTGCCTGTCGTTGGTGACAAGTTTATCGCCGGTTCGGGTCAATATGTTCTTACCTCGGTGGCGATTTCTCATACTTATGATACTGGCTCTCCGGGCAATGGCGCTTCTGATTGGGATAATATTCAGGTTGTTTCTACTTACGTTGATGCTTATGTTTATGTTGGTGGTACTGACTTGGAATATCGCCGTTACACTTATGCTTCGGCTACTGCTGCCGGTACTGCTTCTGATTTTGCCGCTAAAATCGGGGGGAGCTCCATTAATTCCGCTGCTCAAGCTGAGCTTGCCGCTCTTATCTCCAAAACGGGCCTTGATAGTGCCGTGGTTAAAGATGTTTCCGACCCATCAGGCGCTTTCTCTGCCCCCAATTTTACGCCTCCTGCTGCTCCTACTACGGTACAAGTTGCTGCTGCTGTTTCGCTTCCTGCTTCCGGTTCTTCCGGTGGTGGTATCAGCCAGGCCGATGTTAAGCAGGGCGTGAATGACGGTGTAATCATGAGTGGTTTGAAGGCCGCTGTCGATGCTGTCAAGGATGCCGCTACTGCCGGTTGGGGTGCGCTTGTCTCTGCTATTAATGCGGCTTCCTCTGCTATTTCTGCTGCTGTCAATGCTGTCACCTCTGCTGTTAATGATGTTAAGACTGCTCTTACTGGTGTGAAGTCTTCCACCGATGCCGTCAAGACTTCCGTTGATGCTGCGGCTACTGCTGCTGCTGTTTCTGCTACGTCCGTTAAGTCTTCTACCGATGCTGTCAAGTCCTCCACCGATTCCGTCAGGTCTTCCGTTGATTCTGCTAGTTCTGCCGCCAGTGCTGCCGCTACTGCCGCTGCTGCTGCCTCTGCCTCTTCCGCTCTTGATCGTAAGGCCGCTGCCGATGCTCTTAAGGCTTCCGTTGACGCTGCTGCTCTTGCCGCCGGTTCTGCCGCTTCTGCTGGTAAAGCGTCTACCGATGCTGTTAAGGCTTCCGTCGATGGTGTCACCGCTGCGGTCAAAGCTATTCCTGCCGGTTCCGGTGGTTCCTCTGGTACTGGTGGGCTTTCCAAGTCCGATACCACTCAGGCCGTTTCTGACGCTCTTAATGCTTCCCCTGCCGGCTCCGGTACGGGTAACCCTGCCAACGGTGAGTATGATAAGGAAGTGGTCGGGCCTGATAAGAAAAGTATCGGATCTCGGATAACGTCCTTTATCGGTTCCTCCCCGATCGGGACGCTTGTGCGTGGTGTCACTCTTACCGCTTCCGGTACTCCGACGCTCGCCTTTCGTGCATTTAGTCGTGATTGTACAATGGACTTTGCCAAGTGGGAAACGCTCTTGCGCGGTATCGGTACTGCCATGCTTGCTATTACTAACTGCTATTCAATTTTCCTGATTTTTCGCCGTGAGGACTAGATAAATGCCTGCTTTGCTCTCTGCCATTGGTTGGATGGTTGCCAAGATTTTTGGTGATAATGTTCTTAGGTTTGTTGCCGGTAAAGCCATGCTTACCGCCCTGTTTATGGTCGTTCTGCCTATCGTGCTTAATAACTTAATCTATGACATCATGGATTTGTCCATGTCTCTTGTAGACGGCAAGACGGATGCCTCAACCATGAATGGGTTTCATGGTGCCATGTCCTTTGACGGTCTTGCCGGTTGGATTCTCGGTTGTTTTCAGGTTTCTCAGTGTATCGCCGTTATTGTCTCGGCCATTATTCTGAAAGTCACCCTTAAGATGATTCCCTTTGTGAGGCTTTAGCATGATTCGTATTGTTCAGGGTAACCCAGGTAGCGGTAAGAGTTATTATGCGGTCAACTATCTCTCAAAGTTCTGTAAATACGATGCCTTATACAAAGATCATCTTTTGAACGAAAGTACGCTTGTCATTTCCAACTTGGAAGGGCTTAAGATCAAGCATATTGATCTTGAGGCCGAACTGCTCAAGATGCCTTTGGAAGAGTTCTTCACGATTGAGAATTTCGAGAAGCTGATTAAGTGGTGGAAGTGCAAGCATATCGTGCTTATTGTCGATGAGGCTCAAAAGTTCTTTGATTCCAAGTTCTATGATAAGGGCGTTTTTTACTTCTTCCAGTATCACCGGCATATCGGTATCGATATTTTCCTAGTGACGCAATCCGCTTCCACGGTGTCCCGTCAACTGCTGCCGCTCTGCGAGTTTATTATCGAAGCTGCGCCTCGGTCTAAGGGTTTGATGGGTACATTTCGGTATAAGTTCAAGGATGTTAAGGGCAATTTCATGTATAGTCAGGTCGTGAAGAAAAAAGATGACGTTTTCGCCATGTATAAAAGTTTTTCCTCCGATGAGGCCGAAAAGCCGAAAAATGTTATTACTCACTGGGCCATTGTCGCCGTGGTCATGATGGTCGTGGTGGTCTTCGGGTTCAAGGCTGCGGTTGCCGGTTTCACTAGCAAGGGCCATAAACCTCCTGCTGCGTCCGGTTCCCCTTCTCTCGCTGCCGTTCCTCGTCCTATTCCTGCTGCTGCTCCTTCTGCGGTTCCTGCGGCTCTTCCTGCTCCGGTTTTCGCTCCGGTTCCTGCTTCCCCTCCTATCAGGTCTCGCCGGTCTGCTTCTTCCGGTATTCCTCCGCTTCCTCGTCCAGTTCGTCCTGCTTCTGTTGCTGCTCCTTCTGAGTCCTCCGATTATTCCACGATCTGGCGCCGGTATCCTGTTGAGGGTACTGTCGAGGTCAACGGCCAAAAGTGGTATCAAATCAAGGGGCAAATGCGCGAGGCTTCTCGGTGCCGTGATTATGACGGTGATTCCAATTCTGTCGAGTTCTTTGGTCGTGCTCTTTCTGTTTCTGTCGCTTCCTCTGCGTCCCTTTCTGCTATTCCTTCCAAGGTAGCGCCGGTTCCGGTCACTGGCTCATGAACGCCAAAGGGACCCCTTTAGGGGAAAGGGCGTGGTTGAGCCGGTGGCGCTTACCGGTAATGAGCCGCCCGAGTCGGGCGGTGATAAGGCGCGTCTCCCCTTTTTTTTTGCCGGTCGTAGGTGGTGCGGTGCGCCTCCGAAGACCGGCATAATGTTCCTTCTCATAACGGGCGTTATGTTAATCTGCTCCCCGATCTGGCTCCACTCCTTTGCTCCTGCTCGTTCGTTCAACGGGAAAACTTTGGTACTGGGAAGCTGACAAGCCACATCTTTTACTGATACAGTTGAGCTGTCACTTCCCCTGTCAAGTTCCCCCTCCCCTCCCTAACTTCATTCTTTCAAAACCGTCTTTGACTCTCTTCGCGCATAGCGGTTAGCTCTCGGCTCAACGCTCCTTTGGGGAAGGTTTGGGAGCTTTAAACCCCCATCGTATAACATGGGGGTAATTCCCTCCATAGGGCTAGAAATGTCGGCGTCTCCTTCTGCCTGTTCGCCTCTCCCGTTTTTGACTCTCAGGTGTAGACCAGGGCGATCAGCCCTAGTCGAAACGGTCTTAGGTTGATTTTATGCAGTAGGCCGCAAACCAGATTATTATTAGCACTCTTATGGTATTTCTCATTATTCTGATAGTTGGATTGGTTCCGTCTGCCAGTGATAGGCTTAAGTATATTAACGCGCATATACCTGTGTATTTCAAAACTGTTCCGATGTTGTAAATTAGTATTCTGTGTTCATATAGCTTTTCCATCATGCCATTCCGCTGTTATGGTTGTTTGGTTTTCGTCTTCTTTCCTCACCTTTGTAGTTGTTGGTTCCTTTTCTTACTCCTGTTCGGCCTAAAACGGTGTCAGTTGATACGTGGAAAGCATCGGCAAATTTTAGGAGTGTTGACGCTTTTACGTCTGCTCCTTTCATGTATGTGCTTATCAGTCCCTGACCTATCCCTACCTTTTCAGCTATTGCCTCTTGCGTCCATCCTTCGGCTTTTAAGTTCTGTAAGAATAATCTAATCATGGTATTCTCCGATTATCGTTGACTCGATATCGTTAAACTGATATTTGTTAATTCCCTTCGGGGCGTGGGGGGTTCATTTGTCGCTTTACATTACTGAATATTGCAAGGTTACAGGCTTTAAAGATGGTTTGGCTACTGGTACATTCGCTATTCCTGCTGAGTTGCTTGATGAACTAATGTTGCTTGCTTCTACGTTGTTAAACGCTACTCGTATTTTGAAAATCAAAGCTGAGACTCAAAAAGCTGAGTCAAGATTATCAATAGCACGTACTGGAGCTAGAAACAAATGAGAAATGACTTAATGTCCCATAGAAAAAGCCTTAACTCGTCAATATCTCGTTCATATGATATGTTATGTCAAGTACGATGCCTGGGTTGGTGTCTAATTTCGCAGGATTTAGCGGGATTGGGAGAACCTTTCGAAGGGAACTGTTTGTTAGATTTCTGGCGAGATGTTTCTGCCTTTCGGGTTTTTGAGAGCATCGATAGTTCTTCCCTCAAATATCCGCGGCAGGAATGCATCTCCTATGAGGAATGAAATTCTTAGATTGAGACTCTGGAAAACTGAAGCTGTAATTGCTCCCGCTTTACTGACAACACGAAAATAATTTGCTGGTGGAGATTGCTACGCATGGGTCAGCGATCTCTTCTCGCCTTTCGTTGACTGGTCAATTCAGGTCTCTCTGGCTGAAGACCTCCCCGACACTCTCTGTCACCTTTCGCTAACTGGTCACTTCCGGTCCTTTCTGACAGGAAAATTCTCCAAACTCTCTCTGCCGCCTCTTGCCTCTGTTTTGGTGCAGGCTTACCCCTTGCCTTAATGCTAAAGTCCCTCTGTAGGGCAAATTTGGAAGTCGACTATTTGGGGCATTTACCAGCGCCTGCTTTCCAGGGCTCTGACTAACTCAACGACCTTGTCCGCTACGACTGATTCAAGGATCCGGCCCTTTTCGGCACTCGCCTTGGTTGGGTCCCCCCAAACTCCGCCGGGCCAGAAGCTCCGCTTATCCCGCACTAAAATTCCGGTGGGAAAGCTTGGGTATTCGGCGACGCCAATTCCTTTTACCAACTGCGGATGTGAGTGCATGATGCGCGAGGTCTCAATCTCGCCGGCGTGGGCGTCGCCGGCGGTCTCGATTAAATGCGCTCCGGCAATTTTAGCTAGATCGTACTCGGTCACGACGGCCATGTTGATCTCGGGAAGTTCGACTATTAATTCTTCGCCGGCGTCCTGAAGCGCCATCCGGTGCGCGCCGCCGGCGTGCCCGGTCAGCACGATGAAGTTTTGTACTCCGTGGAGCTGCAGCGAGCGCACAATATCTTTCAGCAGCGCCTTCAGTGTACTGGTACTGATAGAGATGGTTCCGGGATGACGCGCGGTCGAGCGGCACGAACCGTAATGCACCGGCGGTGCCACAAAAAGCGGAATCCGCTCGGCGGCTCGCTTGCCGACTTCATAGGCCTCGATGGTGTCGGTCGACAAAGGCAGATGGCTGCCGTGCTCCTCGACTGAGCCAAAGGGGATATATACGGTTTTGCATATCTTTAGCCCTTCCTCAAATTCAGGCATGGTCATGTCTTCGATAAGCATGCGCCCTCCCCTTTTGCAGTTTAATGTTAAACAGCTAATCTATTTAGGCGCTGTGCATACTGGTCGCACAGCAACCGTAGCTGATTCGGGGGCAAACGGCAAGTTACTCTTGGATATATTAGTGCTGAGGCGGGACTGGTTGGGTAATTATACCTAAATTGCCTATTTGCTGGCTTAGGTTGATGCAGGATATACGACTATTCGCCTGACGCCTGCATGTCTCGAGCGAATAATGATGCGCCCCTGCCGTGGTGCCAAACCTGCTGATTAACAACCACGTCGCCTGGAGGAGTTTAATCGCGGGGAAGTTGATTTCCCCCTCCCTAACCCCCCCTCTCCGGGAGAGGGGACTTTTCGGACTCTGAACTTGCCCTGTCCCTAGTGTGCTTTTTACCGCGCGTCCAGCATCTCTCTAACCTTTTTAGCCAGTTCGTCGGGCTGCGCGGGCTTCAACAGCAGGTCGATTCCGTCGACCAGTATCCCTTTGTCCTGAATCAGGTCTGCGGTGTAGCCGGTCAAAAAGAGTACCTTGAGCCGGGGACAACGCTCTCGGAGTACTTCGCATACCTGCTTGCCGTTCATCCTGGGCATGATTACGTCAAGAAGTGCCAGATCTATGCTGTGCCAGTTCGCCTCAAAGAGCTCTATGGCTTGCTCACCGCTTTCAGCCAGCAGCACCTGGTAACCAAAACTCTGCAATACTGAATCAACCAGGTGCCGAACCATCGCATCATCCTCTACGACCAGGATGGTTTCCTTCCCGCCTCGGGGCGGTTCGGACGAGGTCCTTTCCGCGGCCTTTTGCCGGTCGGCGACTGTCAAAGGAAGGTAGATGCTGAACGTGGTGCCTGCTCCGCAACTGCTGTCGATGGTGATGTAACCGCCATGCTGCTTGACGATGCCGTACACGATGGAAAGCCCCAGGCCGGTGCCACGCCCGGGGGCCTTGGTGGTGAAGAAGGGCTCGAAGATCTTTTCCCGGGTCTCGGCATTCATCCCGCTCCCGGTATCGGTTATCGTGACGAGCGCGTAGCGCCCGGAGGCACCGTAACCGTGCTGGCGGTAAAACTCTTGATCAAGCAGGACGGACTGGGTCCTGATGCGCAGTTCGCCTCCTCCGGGCATGGCGTCCCGGGCATTGGTCGCCAGGTTCATCAGTACCTGTTCCATCTGGCCGCTGTCTGCCAGTACCGGCAGCGGTTCGCTCGCCAAATCGGTGCGCAGCGCGACATCCTCGCCGATGATGCGAGCCAGGAACCTGGTCAGGTTGCGGGTCAATTCGCTCAGTTCTACCGGTTGCAGCAGCATGACCTGTTTCCGGCTGAAGGCAAGCAGGCTGCTGGTCAGGTGTGTCGCCCGCTCGGCCGCGTCGAGGATCTGCTTCAGGTTGCCGCGTTTGGGATCATCCGCCTCCAGGGCATGCTGCAGCAATTGACCAAACCCCATGATGACGGTCAGGATGTTGTTGAAATCGTGCGCCACCCCACCGGCCAACTGCCCGATCGCCTCCATCTTCTGCGCCTGACGCAGCTGCTCCTCAAGCTGCTTGCGCTCGGTCATGCTTTCCAGAAAGGCCATGTAGTGGCTGATAGCGCCAGCGGAGTTCCTGATCGGCGAGATGGTGGAATGCACCCAGTAGAGATCGCCGTTTTTGTGCCGGTTGTGCACGTCGCCGGCCCAGACGCGGCCCGAGGAAACGGTGCTCCAGAGGCTTTCATATACCTCCGGCCTGGTTTTGCCCGATTTGAGGCTGCTCGGACTCCTCCCGATCGCCTCGTCCGCAGAGTAGCCGGTAAGCTGGGTGAACATCTGGTTCACGAACTCTATTTTGCCGAGAAAATCGGTGATGACGATCGGCACCGGGCTTTGCATGACCGCCTGCGACAGCTTCAGCAACTGCTCTTCGGCGAGTTTTCTTTCCGTTATGTCCTTGTAGATGACCACGGCACCCACCAGGGTTCCGGCTTCCAGGATCGGGGTGCTGATGTACTCCACGGGAAAGCTGCTGCCGTCCTTGCGCCAGAAAACCTCGTCCGTTACCTGGCGCGCCACGCCGTCCCTGAACACCGCGTAAACCGGACAATCCTCTACGGGATAGGGCGAGCCGTCATTTCTCGAGTGGTGTATCAGGGCATGCTGCTCCTTGCCGAGCATCTCCTCCTGCGCCCAACCGACCATCTGGGCCGCCGCCGGGTTGACGAAGGTCACCCTACCCTCGCGGTCTACCCCGTACACCCCTTCTCCGGCTGCGTCCAGGATGAGCTGAAGTTCCCGCTTGGTGTTTTCCAGATCAGCCTGTGCCAACCTGCGCTCGGTGATGTCCTCCAGAGTCTGGATGACGGCGATCAGGCGCCCCTCGCTGTCGCGTATTGGGGCTGCGGTAAGCGTTAGGTGATGTCCGTTGCCGCGGGCATCCTGAAACCACCCCTCGGCCTGCACGCCCTCGGGGATCAGCCCTGACTGGGTGTGGAATTCAAAGTACTTCGGGATGGATTGGTAATCCCCGTCGATCAGCAGGTCGGCTAAGAGTGGACGTTTATGGCCATAAAAAACCTTCCAGGGCTGATCGGTGCCGAGTAGGCCGGCAGCAGGTACCCCGGTAATCATTTCGCATGCTCTGTTCCAGATGATGACCCGGTGCTGGTCGTCCAGTACGAAGGTCGGTAGGACGGAGTTCTGCACCAGGCTTTCGGCAAATTCCTTCTGCGCCGCGAGCGCACTCTCGGCGCGGGTGCGCTCCGAAATGTCCAGCATGGCTGCAATCACACCGTCAGGACTGCCGTCTGCAGCGGGAAAGGCCGTCTTGCAGAAAATTACCTGGTGCTGGCTGCCGTCGGCATAGACCGCGGCGGTCTCATAGGCATGCGCGGTATTTACCTGCAAAAGGTCCCGGTCGGTCTGATGATAGATCCCGGCTAGGTCGGCCGGCAGCATGTCGAAAACGGTCCTGCCGATCATCTGCTTTTTGGAAAAGCCCGAAACGCCCTCGAAAGCCTTGTTGCATCCGAGATATCTACCCTCAGAGTCTTTGTAAAAGACAGGAATGGGGATGGAATCAATCAGCATCTGGGAGAAATCCAGCTGCTTCTTTAATTCGCTTTTCTGTCCCTCAAGTTCTGCCAGCAACAGGTTGAACGCTTCGCCGAGTACGCCGATCTCGTCCCCTGTGGTGACGGTGACACGCGGTTGGGAACTGGTGCCGCGGGTGAGATCGCGAATCTGCCGGGTAAAGGAGAGTAGCGGAGCGGTCAGGTGCTTCATGGAGAGCCAGACCACCAGGAAGGAGACGCTAAAGGCGGTCAAAAGGGCGAGCAGCAGGTAGCGCTGCATCAGGAACACAGGGGCGTAGGCCTCTGATTGCGGAAAGTTGCCGGCCAGGATCCAGCCCGTGGTTTTAAGCCGTTTATAGGAACTGATGACGCTTATGTGCCGGGAATTGACTGCTTCGGCGGTCCCCTCGAAACCGGCGAGTGACTTGTCGAACATCGGGTTTGCCTCAGGTGGGGGGGCGTCCTGTATGAGGAGGCGCTGCCGGTTCTGGTGGGCGATCAGGAAACGCGAGCTATTATACAGTGAGAGATAGCCTCGCTCACCCAGTTTGATTGAGGCCAGTTTACTGAGGAAGTTTTCCTTGGTCAGGTCGATGCTTCCCGCGAGGACTGCCGTCACAGTCCCCTGGTTATCGAGGATCGGGGCGGTGAACATGACGATGGGATGCCGGTGCGCCTGGAGCGAGAAAAAAGGCTCGGAGATTTGCGCCTGCCTGGTGGCGAGGGTCTTTTTCAGGTAGTCGCGCCCGGTGAAGTTCAGGTCGTCCAGGCCCGGTTGGGCAGGGGAGCTGGAGAGCAGCGTTCCCTGGGGGGAAAAGAGGAAAAGACCGTTGTCGAACATCGCCTGGGTGTCGGGTCGGTCGTTGAAAAATTGGTGCAACCGGCGCGGGTCACTGAGAATGGCCTGGTTCAGAGTGCTCGCGGCGCCGATCAACTCGTTTTCGGAGATCTGCAATTTGTCGTCAATCTGATCGGCAAGAGCCGAGAGCATGGAGAACTGTTGGGTGGAAATCAGTTTCTTTATCTGGTCGACGAAATACAATTGGACAGAGAAAGCCAAAATCGACAACAAAATGGCCGTCAGCAGGGAGACTGCCAGGGTCATTTTGGTTTTGAGGCTCAAAGTGGTCACGATAACTCCATCAAGAAAGCTACAACTATGGTGGTCTGGGGGCTTTTAGCCCGCGATCTTTCTACAACGGATGGATGAAACAGCACGCCTATTACTCTGTATCGGCAGGTTGCAGCACTAACATAAATATTAGTTGCTAAAAGTGCTAACCAAAGATAAAATATTTGGTTATAAAGACTTTCAAAAAACATTCTTAGCGCTTAGTAGTCCTTAAGAACAGTCAAATGAGCCGCAAGTCATCATCTCTGCAGGGAACCGTCTATGGTCCCTGAGGGTTGAAGTGCGGAGAAAACAAACGGAGTGACAGAACAAATGCTCGAAATAGGGAAGTACAACCGGCTTGAAGTCAAGAAACTGAGTGCCATAGGCGCCTACCTCGTATCGGAACTGGGGGACATCCTGATGCCCACCAAGTACGTTCCCGAGGGGCTCCACCCGGGCGAGCATATCAAGGTATTTGTTTACCTCGATTCCGAGGATCGGCTGATCGCCACTACCCTCACGCCGAAAGCCCAGGTGGGCGAATTCGCCCTCATGGAGGTGAAGGACACCGGCAACGTTGGCGCCTTTCTCGACTGGGGTCTGGAAAAGGACCTGCTGGTCCCCTTCAGCGAACAGCCCCGCGCCATGCAGGTGGGCGAAAAGTACCTGGTGCGGGTGTATCTGGACCGTTCGGAGCGGATTGCGGCGTCGGCCAAGATCGGCAAGTATCTCGAGACCAGGAACATCAAACTAAAGCTTGGCGAAGAGGTGCAGCTTACCTTTTACGAATTCGGCGATCTCGGTGCAAAAGTCATCATAAATGGCCGCTATGCGGGGCTGATGTTCAAAAACGAGCAGTTCGGCAGCTTTGAAGTCGGTGCGACTGTCAAGGGATACGTCGGGAAAATCCGTGAGGACGGCAAAATCGATGTGACACTGAGAAGAGGTGGCGCTCAGGAGACGATTGGCGGGAAGGAGAGTTTCCTGAAGAAACTGCGTGACAGTGGCGGCTTTCTTGCTGTGGGCGACAAGACCTCGCCGCAGGAGATTTCTGCGCTGTTCAAGATGAGCAAGAAGAGTTTCAAAGCGCTTATCGGCAACCTGTACAAGGCGAAGATCATCGAAATAACGAAGGAAGGCGTGAAACTGCGCTAGACCCCCTCCCCTGCTGCAAGGTAAAAGACCTAAGCGGTCGGCGCGCCGGCCGCTTAAGTCCACTTCCCCCCTTAATCCAGTAATCCCCGTATTAACGCTTTGTCCATTTTTTGTAGAGACGTCATTGCATGCGTCTCCTTCACTCGATGACATGCAGATCAGATGACACGCAGATCAACCAGAGAGCGGCAGCGCTGAGACGCATGCAATGCGTCTCTACCTGACGGTGGTGCCAGGCTGCTGTTAGTGCAAGGGCTGAAATCCACCAACTATTTGCGGTCTCCCAACAGTCTCAGCATGAGCAAAAACATATTGATGAAGTCGAGATAGAGCGTCAATGCGCCGAGGATGGCGCCCTTGGTACCTACGTTGCCGGCGTTTTTGATCTTCTGGGTGTCGTATGCGGTGAGACCGGTGAATACGAGGATGCCGCAGAAGCTCACCACCCAGTAAATGATGGAGCTTTGCAGGAAGATGTTGACGACGGAGGCGATCACCACGCCGATCAAACCCATGAAGAGGAAACTCCCCCAGGAGGTAAGGTCGCTCTTGGTTGCATAACCGTACAGGCTCATGGCTCCGAACATGCCGGCGGTGATGGTGAAGGTTGAGGCGATTGACGACGACGTGTAGGCGACGAAGATGGTCGACATGGTAAGGCCGTTGAGAGCGGCGTAGCCCAGAAACAGCAGGCTTGCCGTCGATGCGCTGATCTTGTTTATGGCGCCGCTGATGGCGACAACCAGGCCGAGTTCACCGAAGATAAGGGCGTAAAAGAGAATCCTGTTGCTCAAAATGGCATGCAGCAGTGCGGGAGAAGAGACTGTTAGCCAGGAGACCAGCGCGGTCAGGGCAAGTCCGCATCCCATCCAGCCGTAGACGGCGGGCATGACTCCGTTTTCAACTTTCACGATGGTGTTGTAATTGGTTTGATATCTTTCCATGTTTGCTCCTTTTTATCTGTTGTTGCTTATTAGGCTGTTATTATACAGGGAACGTTGCTATAATGCGAGCGCTGCCTGAGAGACTTACTGGCATAAAAACATTCGACCGGTTCATTTGTCTGGCGACGTTGCACAAGTTGGCTAGTCCTATCACCACACGACCTGCCGGTTCAGTTAAGGCTGCAGCTGACAGCAAAACTGCCATATTATTCCTAACACAAATTAAAAGGAGGAGTCAATGTTCAGAAAACTCACCATCCTGGTATGCCTCATTTCTTTTTGCCCCGCAGCGGTCGGTGCGCAGGATCTTGCGGTCCTGAAACAGAGTTCTCCCGCAATCGAGCGCACGGCGGAGCAGAATCCCGCACGTGAAATCGACCTGTCGCTCCCCGTAGCGCGGCAACAGGCGGCGACGATCCTGGCGCAAAATGACACCCAGGGAGCCCAGGCGGTCGCGACCGAGCGCCCCAGGAAAAGCCACACCGGGCTCACCTTTGAAGAATTCTGCGAAGTTCATTTCGGCGAATACCGCTGGATCTACTGGGTCGGAGCTGCGGCCGCCATCATCGCTATCCATGTCGTGGCGGCTCGAGACTGAACCTGAAACAGCCTTTAAAACTGACAAATGCAACCCGATCCCCCTCAAGCCCGCCCTTTCCCAAGGAGACTGAGGGGGATTTTTTTGCTCCTCTACTTCTGGCAAATCGGGCAAAAGAAGGTGGAGCGGGTGCCCAGGCGGCCGCGCTGGATGCTGCCGCCGCAACTGCGGCACGGTTTACCTTCGCGGTCATAGACGAAAAGTTCCTGAGGGAAATAGACCAGTTTGTCATCTTCCCGGCAAAAATCCATGGTGGAATTGCCGGTGGCAATGGAGGTGGAGAGGGTCTCCTTGATGGCGCTCACCAGCTTCCGGCAATCCCCCGGCGTCAGGCTGCCGGCCAGCGTGGTGGGCAACAGGCCGCAGCGAAACAGACTTTCTGCCGCGTAGATGTTCCCCACTCCGGCCACAACGGCACTATCCATGATAAAGCGCTGCACGGCCACCTTTCTGCCGCGGCTTCTTTGATGCAGGTAGGCGCCGGAGAAGTCATCTGTCAAAGGTTCGGGCCCGATACCGGCCAATAGTTTGTGCTGCAGGGGATCTGAGGCCGTCCAATGGATGGAGCCGAAACGCCGCACGTCGTTCAGGCGCAGGATGATGCCGGAACTAAAGAGAATGTCCAGGTGATCGTGGGGCCCGGGAGCCCGACTGCCGGGGAGTATGCGCAGGTGGCCGGTCATGCCGAGGTGCAATAGGAGTGATCCGGTTCGGCAATTGAGGATAAGGTATTTACCGCGCCGCTGGATCGATTGGATATCTTGTCCGGTGAGCAGCGCCGCGAGTTCTGGCGGGACCATGGAGCGCAATTTTGAGCTATGCACCAACGCACCACTAACAGCTTTGCCGATCAGGTGTCTGGAAATACCGAGGCGGGTCACCTCAACTTCGGGTAATTCTGGCATGGTACTCCTTGAAAAGATGGAACCAGCCGCTGCTGTCAACTTCGTGTTGCCAGCAGCGGCTGTTATTCAGGCCTGCCAACTGCTCCGGATTCAGTCAATGGGTACCGGCATGCAGACATTGTCAGCGGAATTGGCCTCTACGCCGCAGGTGAAGCAGGCGACTGTCGGCTTGTCAGTAATGTGTGCGACTTCTTCAGTCAAGCCCTGGCTTTTCAACATGCAGATATGTCCGGTATGCTTGGCGCCGCAACTGCAGGTTGTGGTTCCCATCAAAGTCACCTCACAAATAAAGATTAAACATCCAACTACCTTACTACTCCAACGCAGTTCCTGTAGTCAACTAGATAAATCGTTTTGCGAACCCGGGCCCAACGCAATGACGCGGAGACGCTGAGAGCCCAATCCACCAAGAAAAGAGCCTGAATAACTTAGCGTAAACTTTTGCAGGTTCACTTCGCAGCCGTGTTAGTCCTTGGTGAGACGCTCTGCGACGATTTCCACCAGGTCGCGGGCCTGCAGTTTGCCTTCGCAGTCACCGGTCTTGATGCCGTCCTCGAACATGGTGACGCAAAACGGACAACTGGAAACCAGCAGGGGTGCGCCGGTTTCCTGGGCCATCTGCACGCGCGCCACGTTGATCCGCGTCCCGACCTTCTCCTCTGCCAGGATCCTTCCTCCTCCCGCACTGCAGCAAAAACTTTCCAACCCTGACTTCTCCATTTCGGTCAGGTTCCCGCCGCAGGCCTCGATAATCGAGCGCGGTGCCTCAAAGATATCCATGTAGCGGCCCAGATAACAGGAATCATGATAGGTGAGCTCAAAGGGTTCCGGCTGTAAGGTGATTTTTTTCTCGCTGATCAGGTTGGCCACAAAAGTTGTGTAATGCTCTACTGAGACGTCACTCTCAAGCCCCAGGTCGTGGTAGTCGCGTGCCAAAGTATTGAAGCAGTGCGGACAGCAGGTGACAATTCTTTTCACTCCGTACTTCTTGATTAGTTCGATGTTCTCATTGGCCGTCATCTGATAAAGATATTCGTTGCCGAGCTTGCGCGGCGGTTCACCGCAACACTTCTCCTCCTTACCAAGAATCCCCACCCTGACTCCGGCCGCGTTGCAAACCTGGATGAAGCTGCGCGCGATGTCACGGTTTCTCTTGTCAAACGAGGCATAGCACCCCACGAAATAGAGCACGTCGACCGCGCTATCCTCAGCCATGATCTTCAGGTCCAGGCCAGCAGCCCACTCGCCGCGCGAGGCGTAGGCCAGCCCGAACGGATTGCCGTTTACCTCGATGTGCCCGATCGCCGTCCGTACCTCGTCGCCGGGAAAGGCCCCATCCATAAGCGATAGGCTGCGCCGCATCTCAATGATCTTGTTGACATGCTCGATATCGGCCGGGCAGATTTCCTGACACGCCCGGCAGCTGGTGCAGTCCCAGAGCACCTGCTCGGTCACCACCTGGACGAGGTTAGACGAGGGGTTGCCCTCGGCCACCTCGCCGATTTGGTGAATAACCTTCATCGGCGAGAGAGGCTTGCCGGTCGCGTAGGCCGGGCAGCGATCCTGGCAGCGCTTGCAGCTGGTGCAGGCGTCGGCGTCGAAGATATCCTTCCAGCTGAGATCGGTCACCTTGGCGGCTCCGAACTGCTCCGTCGTCTCGTCCTCGAGGTTTATGGTGCCGATGCTCCCCTTCGGATTGAGATCGGCGAGGAAGTAATTCGCTGATGTCGTGAAGATGTGGCGCAGTTTGGTGAAGGGGATTGCCGCGATGAAGCCGATGGCGAGGAAGAAGTGCAGCCACCAGAGGAGCTTGTGGGTCAGGGAAAGCGAACTCGGCGTGGCGCCGGAAAAAAAGCCGCCGACCGCGAGCCCCACCGGAGAAAATCGGGCGAGATCCGGGTTGACGCCGATTTCCGTTGCCGCCATGCGCACACCTTCGATGAGAAAACCGGTGATTATGATGGCGAAAAGCAGCGCATGCACCACGTAGTCGTCCCGAATGGTCTCGAGCCCCTCCGGCTTGACAAAGAAGCGCCGCACCAGGAGGCCTCCCAACATGAGAGCGGCAACCAGTCCCGCGCCATCGAGCACAGCCGAGTAAAGTAGGTAGAAGGTCCCCTTGAGAAAACGGACGTCAAGCAGAGGGTCTGTGAAATCGGCCTGCGCCATGACCAGCAGGGTACCGATGAAAAGAAGCCCGAACCCCCAGAAAAAGAGGGCGTGCAGGCAGCCCGGCTCCAGCACCCGCAGCACCTTCGACTGAGTCAGCACCCCACGCAGCAGCAAGAGGCATCGTTTGGGCAGTTGATCCACGCGCAGCAGCGGCTTCCCCAGCCGGTACTGCTGAAGACGCCGGTAAAAGCCGTATCCGAAAATGGCAAAGGCTAAAGCGGTGAAGAAATACATCGGGAGCGCCACCCCGTGTCCTACGTTCCAATATATTTCCCGCGTCGCTTCCATAGACACCTCTGAAAGATTTTATTGTCGCTGCATAGCTGCCGCGGCTGCCTTGTCAAGCGGGAAGACCCGCGCCGGAGAGAATTTTACCACGGCTGCCATGCTTTGTCCCGACCCTGCAAATTCTAGAACTATTGTTCACTAACTGTCAGATATTGGAATGTATATCCAACCTTCATAAGCCGGCTGTCATGCGAATATTGCCACCTGCGCCGTTGAGCTAACTATAAGATTTAGTATCATACCGAAATAACAGTCATATTGACCCGAGGATGACGGTGATAATCCTGAGTCACCTCTGTTCGGTCATGAAAATAAATCTACCATTTTGCAGAACTATGTTCTATAATATGGTACAGTCATTGTGGGGAACGTCGATTGTTGAGTACGCTACTCGCTGCAAACAGCTGTTCAACGACGATTTGCCTGATTCCGGTGCGACCTAAAAGAGGATCCGCATGAAAAAAACGCATGAAATGGTGGAGAAAGCACTGGTGGACGCCTTGCTGAAGGGAGATCCCCAGCCGGGGAGCCACCTGCAAAGCGAACGGGAGCTGGCGACGCGCTTCGCGGTGAGTCGGGCAACGGTCCGGGAAGCGCTGCTTCAGTTGCAGAAATCCGGCTGGATTTCGGTGCAGCAGCGTCACGCCACGGTGGTCAACAACTTTTGGTCCCAGGGAGATCTGGAACTGCTCTCCTCGATAAGCAGAAATAGCGAACACTTCCCCGCCGATCTGGCCTCACATCTTCTTGAATTGCGTATCCAGTTCGCACCCGACTATGCACGTCGGGCTGTGGAAAACGACCCCGGGCAACTGGCCGACTGCTTGAGTCGCTCCAAGAGGCTTGGTCACGGCCCGGGCGCCATGGCCCGCTTCGATTGGGAATTGCATCTGACCATGGCGATTCTGTCAGGCAACAAGATTTATCCGTTGATCATGAACAGTTTCGCGGATCTCTACTACAAGCTGAGGGGCGAGTTTTTCGCAAGCGAAGAGCTCCGGGTCCAGGCACGTGGTTTCTACAGGGATTTGTTGCAAGCGGCGACACATAGGGACGCAAACCAGGCCGAAGTAATTACCCGTGCCGCGATGAAGCAGAGGCTGGAGAACTTCAAGCGTCAGGCTGGTGAAGTTGCCGAGAGGCTGCTCTCTCAGACTCAGCAACTCTGCCAGATAGAAGCCCTTCCCTAGCAGCAAGGCAACCTGCTGCTAGGTTGCCGTTCATCGGCTGCATTGCCACGCAACATTTCAGCGCCGCGCGCCAGGGATGTCGCGTTTCATGCTGCAACGCGACCTACGAATTGAACAATTGCGAGTGGTCGACGTTGCGGTGAAGTATGAGGCTTGGGCAGGATGCTCTGCTGAAAAGTTACCGGAAGAAAACTCGGCAGGCTGCACCTGCCGAGCTCAGTTATCAGAAAGCGTGAAGAAAAAAGTAGCACCTCCATCTACCTCGGCATCGGCCCAGATCTTGCCGCCATGCCGGCGAATAATCCGCTGGACCGTTGCCAGGCCGACTCCCGTCCCCTCGAACTCGCTTTCTTTGTGCATGCGCTGGAACGCCCCGAAAAGCCGATCCGCATATTTCATGTCGAAACCGGCGCCGTTGTCACGCACATAATAAACTGCCGAGTCCCCCTCTTGCTGCTGCCCGAACTCGATCTGGGCGGCTTCCCTCTTCCCGGTGTACTTCCAGGCGTTTCCGAGCAGATTATCGATGGCAGCCCGCAGCAGGGTGGCATCCGCGTGCACCTCGAGTTCATCGGCAATAGTGAAGACGGCCTGGCGCTCGGGCGCCGAGTCTTGCAGCGAGGCGGCTGATTGGCGCACCAACTGGCTCAGGTCGACGCTGGCAAAGCTCAACTCGTGCCGGGACACCCGCGACAGGGCGAGCAGCGCCTCGATCTGCGACTCCATCTTGTGCGCCGCTTTGGTAATACAGCCCAGAAAGCTCTGCGCGGTACCGTCGAGCGTGTCACCGTAATCCTCCAGCAGGGCGCTGCTGAAGCCGAGGAGGTGTCTGAGCGGCGCCCGAAGGTCATGTGATATGGAAAAACTGAGCCCTTCGAGTTCCCGCTTGACGCTTTCCAGTTCATTACCTTGGCGCGCCAGTTTTTCTTTGAGAGCGCTTACCTCCAGCTGACTTTCAACTCGCAGCAGGGATTCCTGCTGCAGTTCCTCACGGGCCGCAGCCAGTTCGACAGCCGACTCCGCCAACTGGGCCTGCCGCAGCGCAAGACCCGACTCCAGTTCCTGGTTCAAATTGAGAAGCTCTTCCTGCAGGCGCTTTCGTTCGGAAAGCTCCCGATGCAGATCCTGGGAGGCGGCAGGTATGGCGGGGACGGGCTGAAGGGGAACTCCATCGTGCAGGGCGCGATACCGTTTGATCTCGAGCTGATAGCGTATCCTCGTTTTCACCAGATCGGCATTGAAGGGCCGGGTGATGTAGTCGGCGGCTCCCAATTCCAGTCCCTTGTGCTCTTCGTTTTTATCTTTCAGCGCGGTGACAAAAATTATCGGTATATTCTTGGTCTTGGGCTCGGATTTGAGGCGCGTGCAGACCTCATAGCCGCTCATCCCTGGCATCAGGATGTCAAGCAAGATGACGTCCGGAGCGGGGTCGTCATTGGCAATCTTCAGCGCTTGCAGGCCGCTTGAGGCTGGGACAGGCAAGCAGTAGCCCTGCAGCATTTCTGTGAGCAGTTGAATGTTTTCGGGCGCATCATCTACGATGAGTACCCTTGGTCTGCTCGGATAACCTTCCACGTTCGATTCCTCCCTGATGCCAATGGGACTGCAGCCCTTTAGAGCTCGCTTAGGAACCCATTCTGCCATAAAGTAACAGATAGCTCCAGTAACTTAAGCACTTTTCTTTCAGGCGAAGGTGTTTCAACTTTGGGCCGGCCCAATGAGCTATCTGCCAGCGAAAACTGCCTGCTTCAGCCGGCAACAGTCAACTCGTAGGTCTCCCGCACCTGATGGAAGAGCCCGATCTGTTCCAAAGAGCTTTTCAGCCGGGAGGGATCTGCCAGAAAATCGCGCATGAAATAGATCTCGGAAGCCTTCAGATAGATGACAAAGGGGTCTGCCAGAGTTTCCCCGAAGATCTGCTGCACCACGTCGCTGATCTTTTCCAGATGGGCGAACCGCTTCACCTGCCCTGCCCGCTCCAGTAGTTTTTTCAGGTAAAAAATGATTGTTTCATCCACCCCCTCCACGTACTCCCGGTGTGCAGGGAGAATCACCAACCCGCGTAGTGTCGCGAGATTGAGCAGGCTCGAGCAGTAGGCCTGGTAATTTTTGAACCTTCCGCGTAAGCTTTCCGCGTCAACATCAAGAAGCGGTGACTGGAAGATCTCGCGCAGCAGGATGTCGCCGGTGACGGCGCAGCCGCCTTGCAGGTAAACCAGATCGCTTTGGGAGTGCCCGGGGCACGGGAGGATGGAGATCCCGAGCCGGCCGGGGACCGCGGAATCCTCAACGATCTCGAAATCCTTGGGGCAGGGAGGCAGGGACTGGTGCGCCAGGAATATCGCTTGCAGTCTGCGGCCGAAATCAGCCTCGAACCCGGCCGAGACCAGCAGGTCCTGGAGCCCCTCCATCCACTCCTCCAAGCGGCGCAGACGCAGTACGTCCTTGCGGGGAAAGTAGATCTGTGCCGCGCTGTGGGATTCGATATGGGCCGCGAGGCCATAATGGTCCACGTGGCAGTGGGTGACGAAGAGGTGCTTCAGGCGTTTCAGATCTACCGTCCGTTCCAGTTCGGCAAGGCCCTCAGGGGTCGGCGGACCGGTGTCAAAGAGCACCAGTTCGCCGTTTATCTCGGTGGAGTAATAGTGCACCTCCCCCACCATGTAGGGCGTCATGACGGTGTGTCGTTTCATTGGGTATTCCGGAAAGGTGTCACGTAGCGCTTTACCACAGGTACTTTTCCGCCGCTATCGCGGCGCTTGCCAGCATCCGCTTGGCCTGCAAGAGGCCAGTGGCGTCATACCTGGTGTAGCGCCTGATCCCGCTGAGCATCATGGTCAGCGCGTCGCCCTCCTCGATGTAATACGCGGCCTTGCGCGCTGCGCTCGCCGTCTTTTCGGTCGCAGTGAAGCTGAAGGCCTTTACCAGCGCGATCAGTGCACCCTTTCGCTCCTCGCTTGCGCGCGGCAGCATCTTCTCGGCGCGCAGCAGGCAACTCTCGATGGCAAAGATGTTGATGGCGATGTCGGCCAGGGCGAGCAGAACTTCCTGTTCGTCCTTGATCTTCGCCAGGAATTTCTGTGCGCCGCTACCGGCGACCACGAGAAAGGCCTGCTTCAGCCCGGCTATCAGCACCTTCTCCGCCGCGAAGGGGACGTTGTCGTCCAGTTCCTCGAAGCTCGGCGTCATCAGCCCTTCGAACGCCTTCAGCGCCTCGCGCTGCAGCGGGATTTCCCCCTTCATGGCGCGAGCCAGCAGGATCCCCGGGATCAGCAGGCGGTTTATCTCGTTGGTCCCCTCGAAGATGCGGTTGATCCTTTCGTCGCGGTAGTAACCTTCCGCCGGATATTCCTGGACAAAGCCGTAGCCGCCGTGGATTTGCAGCACCTCGTCCGCCACGTCCGCCAGCACCTCGGAGCAGAACACCTTGGCGATGGCGCACTCGATGGCGTACTCCTCGATGCCGCGCTGGTAGGTCTCGTAGTAATTCGGGGTCTCCCTCGGGATGGTGGCGAGCCGGTCGTCGATGAGTCCTGCCAGCCGGTAAACCAGGGACTCGGCGGCGAAGATCTCGGCGGTCATGTCGGCGATCTTTTCCTTGATGGCGCCAAAGGACGCGATCGGCTGGGAGAACTGCTTGCGCAGATTGGCGTACTTGATCCCGACCTCCAGCGCGCGTTTGGCGGCGCCGGTGACGGCGGCTCCCAGCTTGAAGCGTCCGACGTTCAGCACGTTGAAGGCGATCTTGTGCCCTTTGCCGATCTCGCCCAGCAGGTTTTCCACCGGCACCCGTGCGTTGTCCAGAATGATCTGGGTGGTGGAGGATCCCTTGATGCCGAGCTTCTTTTCCTCCGGGCCGACGCTCAGCCCCTCGGTGCTGCGCTCCACCAGGAACGCGGTGAAATGCTCCTTGTCGATCTTGGCGAAAACCGTGTAGAGATTAGCGATGCTGCCGTTGGTGGTGAACTGCTTGGTCCCGTTCAACAGATAAAATTTGCCGTCTGCGGAGAGGGTGGCAGAAGCCTTGGCTCCGAGCGCGTCGCTTCCCGAATCGGGTTCGGTGAGGCAGTAGGCGGCGATCCATTCTCCGCTCATCAGCTTGCCGAGGTACTTCTCCTTTTGTGCGGCGGTGCCATAGTAGACCAGAGGGAGCGTCCCGATGCCGGTATGCGCCGAATAGGCCACGGAAAAGGAGCCCGCGGTGGCGATCTTCTCGGCGGCCAGCATGCTGGTCGCCTTGTCCAGTTCGAGGCCGCCGTATTCCTCCGGTGCGTCGATCATCAGGAGGCCCAGGTCGCCGCATCTCTTCATCAGGTGCACCGCGTGCTCGAAATGCTGGTGTTCCAGTTCCTCGCGTAGCGGCAGCACCTCGTTCGTCACGAACATCTCGGTCGTGCGCCCTATCTCCCTTTGTTCATCGGTGAAATCCTCAGGGGTGAAGATGTCATCCTTGGACGTTTCCACGACCAGATATTCCGCGCCTTTGAAAATTCTTGCTGCCATGACACACCTCTATGTAGTCGGTAATATTACATCCTCTCAAAGATTCCGGCAGCACCCATCCCGCCGCCGATGCACATGGAAACGCAGCCGTAGCGCACGTCGGAGCGCTGCATCTGGTGCAAAAGCGTAGCCGTCAGTTTGGCGCCGGTGCAGCCAAGCGGGTGGCCGAGCGCTATGGCGCCGCCGTTCACATTGACGCGCGCCGGGTCGATGCCGAGCTCGCGTACGCAGGCAAGCGACTGGGCGGCGAAGGCCTCGTTGAGCTCGAAAAGTCCGATGCTGTCGAGACTCAATCCGGCAAGCTTCAGTGCTGCGGGAATCGCCTCAATCGGTCCGATCCCCATGAGCTCCGGCGGAACACCTTTGACCGCAAAGCTTAAGAAACGCGCCAGCGGCCTGATACCGGTTTTGTCCAGGAACTCTTCGGAAACCACCAGCACTGCCGCGGCCCCGTCGGTCATCTGCGAGGAGTTTCCCGCGGTGACCGTGCCGTCGACCTTGAAGGCGGGTTTGAGCCTGGCCAGGGCTGCGGCCGTCGTGTCGCCGCGCACGCCGTCATCCCGGGTTGCCGTCTCCTTGCTGCAAATCATCTTGCCGTTAACCAACTGGCAGCTGTCGGCTTCGACGGGGATGATTTCATCGGCAAATCTCCCCTCCCCCTGTGCGGCAGCTGCCTTTTGGTGGCTGGCGGCTGCGAAGGCGTCCTGATCCTCGCGCGAGATGCCGTATTTGGCGGCCACCAGTTCGGCGGTGATCCCCATGGAGGCAAAGGTTTCCGGCCATGATGCGATCAAGCCCGGGTTGGCGCTGAACTTGTTGCCGCCCATCGGTATCATAGTCATGCTCTCGGCGCCGCCCGCTATGATGCAGTGGGCAAAGCCGGCCAAGATGCGCTCGGCGGCCGAAGCGATCGCCTGGAGACCGGACGAGCAGAACCGGTTTATGGTCTGGGCGGGCACCTGGTAGGGAATGCCCGCCTTGAGGGCGGCGATCCTGGCCATATTCATCCCCTGCTCGGCTTCCGGGAAGGCGCAGCCCATGATGACGTCGTCGATGCCGTAGGGTTCCAGGCCGGTTTTTTCCAGCAGACCCCTGATTGCGGCGGCGGCCAAATCGTCGGGGCGCACGTCTTTCAATTTACCTTTTTTGGCCTTGGTACCCGGGGTACGGAAGGCGGCCAGAATGTATGCGTTTCCCATCATATCCTCCACTGAGCTGGCAACTGACAATTCGGATGATTGGCAATGAGTTTTGTGTCTCGATTGCTGCAGATACGGTCGATATCTCTCCCCATCCCCACCCCTACCCTCCCCTTGAAGGGGAGGGAAAATTTATTGAAGTCGGGAGGATGGCTTCTGTTTAACTTTCAATGCAGTGGCTGCCTTGTCCCCCCTATGAAACAGGGGGGAAGCCGAAAGCAGAGAGGCAGGGGGGTGATTTGCCCGGGCTACAGACCCCCCTGTCTCGCTACGCGAGCCGTCCCCCCTGTTCCCACAGGGGGGACCAAACACCACCAAGCCCTAGTTGCGTAGCGCCCTTCCCTTTTTCAGCATGTGCTGAATGCGCTCGGCGGTCTTTTTCTGCCCGCAAAACCTGAGAAACATCTCGCGCTCCAGCTCCAGCAGGTATTCCTCGCTGATCAGCGTCCCCGCCGGCACGTCCCCGCCGGTGATGACGTCGGCGATCCCGGTGGCCAGGTAGCTGTCGTGAGCCGAGATGAACCCACCCTGCACCAGGTTCCAAAGCTGCGCCTTGATGCTGGCGGCGATGCTGCGTCCGGGGGCCTTGAGTCCGGTCTGAGGTCGCCCCGGACGGTAGTTCACGGCAAGGGCCAGTGCCTTTTGCTTGGCGTCATGGATGCGCCGCTCGAAGTCCATGGTGATGGCGTCACCCTGACGCAGGTACCCCATTCCGTACAACTCGGCCGCAGAACTGCTGATCTTGGCCATGACTATATTCTGGTAATTCTTGAAGATAAAGGGGGTCACGTCGGTGGCGTTTTCCTCGGCAAGCGCCATGGCACGCAGCGCCATCTCCTTGGTCCCTCCGCCGGCCGGCAACAGCCCCACGCCGATCTCGACGAGCCCCATGTAGGTCTCGGCGTGCGGGTTGATGGCGTCGGCATGCAGGCAGGTCTCGCAACCGCCCCCCATGACGAGGTTGTGCGGCGCCGCCACGACCGGGATTCTGGAATACTTGATTGCCATCATCGCTCTCTGGAAGGACCGGACCAGCAGGGCGATCTCGTCGTAGGCCCCCTCGGCGATCGCCATGGCCAGCAGCATCAGGTTGGCTCCGGCCGAGAACATCGCTCCATCGTTGGCAATGACCAGGCCGATGCCGTCCTGCTCGGCGCGGCGGATCGCTTTATGGATCATGGAGAGGGTGTCGGCGCCTATGGTGTTCATCTTGGAGTGGAACTCCAGGCAGAAGACACCATCTCCCAGGTCGAGCACGGAGGCGGCGCTGTTTTGCTCCACAACCGCTCCGGCGCCCTTCAGAAGCGGAAGCGAAATGACCGACGCGGGGCGCACGATCTCCCGGTACTCCCGCTCGGAAAGGCTGTAGTAGTAACTTTTCCCCGCCTCGGTCTTGTAGAAGCGCTGCACTTCCTTGAGAAAGCCGGGAACCGTCAGTCCGTCGCTCTCCGCGCGCGCCACGAAGCTGGCGACGCCGATCGCGTCCAGAATCTCGAACGGCCCGAGCTCCCAGTTGTAGCCCCATTTCATGGCGTTATCGATATTGACGACGTCGTCGGCGATCTCGGGGATTCTCTTTGCCGTATAGATCAGGGTGTCGCGCAGGCTCTTCCAGGCGAATTGGGCGGCCTGGTCGGCCCCCTCCAGAAGCGTCCTGACCCGAAGTCCCGGGTCGTCGATCTGCTTGGTGGCGAGCACCGAGGCGAACTTCGGGGCTTTACCCGGCAGATAGCTTTCGCTTTTGAAGTCGTAGTAGAACTTGACGCTGGCTCCCTCCACGCTCTCCCTTTTATAAAAGCCCTGCTTCGCCTTCTTGCCGGTCATCCCCGAGGCGACCATCTTCCTGATGTTCTCGGGGACCCGGAAGACCTCGCGCTCCTCATCGTCAACCAGCAGCTCAAAACTGTTGTCCAGGACACGCACCACGGTGTCGATGCCGACCAGATCCCAAAGCGCGAAGGTCGCGGTCTTGGGGCGCGCCAGGGCGGGACCGGTGATGGCGTCGACCTCCTCGACAGTGAGACCCATCTCCACCATGTGCCGCCAGGTGATGGCGCCCGCATAGGTGCCGATCCGGTTCGCGATGAAGTTCGGGGTGTCCTTCGCATAGACGATCCCCTTGCCAAGCCGGGTGCCGAGGGTCCTGGCCAGGAAGGTGACCACCTCGGGATCGGTCTCGGTGCATCCGACCAGCTCCAAAAGCCGCATGTAGCGCGGCGGGTTGAAAAAATGGGTAACCAGGAAATTACGCCGGACCGACTCGGGGAGCGCCTGCGCCAGGGTGTTCACCGAAAGCCCGCTGGTGTTGGTGGATAGGATCGCCCCCTCTCTCAGGTTCGGCACCACCTTCTCGGCGTAGAGGCGTTTCTTGATCTCCAGATTCTCGAGGACGACCTCGATGACCCAGTCGCACTCCTTGATGCGAGGCATGTCGTCTTCGAAGTTTCCGATCTCGATGCAGGCGGCATAGGAGGGCAGATACAGGGGGGCAGGTTTCATGCTGAGGAGCCCGTCGAGGCTCTGAGACGCGATCCTGTTACGCACGGCACGATCTTTCAGGTCAAGACCTGCGCCCTTTTCAGCGTCGTTGGGCCCAGCCGGCACGATGTCAAGCAGCAGCACCTCGATGCCGGCGTTGGCGAGATGTCCGGCGATGGTCGCCCCCATGACGCCCGCCCCTAAAACTGCAACCTTGTTGATCTGTTTCATCGCGTCCCCCGGTTTTTTTTCCGCTCTAACTCCAGCCTAGCTAGTTCTCGACAGTTGCGTACATCTGATCAATCTTATCCTTGTAGTTTTCACCGATCACCTTGCGCTTCAGCTTCAGCGTCGGGGTGAGTTCTCCTGCCTCGATGCTGAAGTCCCGCGGCAATAGTACGAATTTCTTGATGGTCTCGTAAGGGGCCAGGTCGGCATTGACCGCCTCGATGCGCCGCTCGTAGAGCCTTCGAACCGGCTCGTGAACTACCAGATCGTTGAGATCATTGTAGTTGAGGTTCTTTTCCTGGGCGAACTCCAACAGGCGTTCGATGGTTGGCACCAGCACGGCGGTCAGGTACGGCTTGCGGTCACCATAAACGAAAGCCTGGGAGATGTACTTGTCGCGTTTCAGCAGGTTTTCGATCGGCTGGGGCGCGATGTTTTTGCCCCCGGCGGTGATGATGAGGTCCTTCTTCCGATCCGTTATGGAGAGGTAGCCGTCCTGGAGGGCTCCGATGTCGCCGGTTTTGAACCAGCCGTCCTGGAACGCCTCTTTGGTCGCGGCGGGGTCCTTGTAGTAACCGGACATCACTTGCGGCCCCTTGACCAGGACTTCTCCGTCGGCGGCAATGGTTATTTCCGTCGCTTCCAAGGGCGTGCCCACGGAGCCGAAACGGAGTTCCTCGAAGCTGTTGATACAGAGCACTGGGCTCGTCTCGGTGAGACCGTACCCTTCAATGATGGGTATGCCGATGATCCAGAAAAATTCGTTGATGTTCTTGTCCAGCGGGGCGCCGCCGCAGCAGCACAGCTTAAGGTTTCCCCCGAAGCGCTTGCGCAGTTTGCTGAAGATGATCCGGTCGGCGATGGCATACTGAGCTCTTAGCAGGTGGCTCGCATTCTTATCTATATAGGTCGCATACACATAGCGTTTCCCTATGGCCAGGGCACGCCGGAACATGGTGCGTTTGAACAGGGAAAGCTGGTGCACGCTCTCGAAGATACGTGAGTAGATTTTTTCGAAGAGCCTGGGGACGCTTACGATAAGGGACGGTTTCAGTTCTACCATGTTCTCGGCGATTTTCTCGAAGCTGTCGGCAAATGCTATCAACCCCCCTTTCATGATGGGAAGATAGTATCCCACGCTGCGCTCCAGCACATGGCTTAAGGGAAGAAAGCTGAGTAGCACCTCATGCTCACTCAGCACCCGGGCTTTCTTAATGGTATGCCAGACATCAAAGAGTATATTTTGGTGGGAGAGCATGACTCCCTTCGGTATACCGGTGGTGCCCGAAGTGTAGATCAAGGTCATCAGGTCATGGGAAGCGATACTGTCCATGACTGTTTCGATTTCGGCCCGCTCCTGGTCCAGGATCGGGTCGTCGATCTCGGAGAGCTGGTAGAAGGTCGTCACCGGTAGCGAGGGGTCTCCGAGGAAGCGCTCGAAAGAGACCACCAGCTGCAGCATGGGAAGGGCCGCTCTGAACTTCAGAATTTTTAGATACTGGGCCCGGCTAGAAACAAAGACCAGCTTTGCCTCGCAATGGTCCAGCATGTAAGCGACCTGCTCGGGGGTGTTGGTGGCGTAGATCGGGACAGTCACCGCGGCCGCGCAGAGAATGCCCATGTCGGCAATGATCCAGCCGGCCCGGTTTTCGGAGAGAATGGCAACCTTGTCGCCGGGTTTCACCTGCAGTTTGCGCAGGCCGCGCGCCACCATCAGCGCACGGTCGTAATACTGCGCGTAGCTCAAAACGACGAAGCTCCCCTGCTTTCGGTACTTGACGGCGGGATGGGTGCTGAACCTCGCCGCATGCTGGCGCAGCATGTCGGGCACTGATTGATACGGTATCTTATCCATACGGGCACCCACTCTTTTGGCCGGCTGAAGGACCTGCGTCTTGATCAAAGATATCTAGCATTTAGCTGCCTGTCAAGTTCATTAAAAGAGGGCTCTGGGGCATAAAGCCGCGGCAGTTGCGGATCTTGGAGGCGGGTGTAAGTGCTGGCAGGTTTCCCCCCGACCGGATATCAGCGCCGTAAGTCAGGGATTATACCGAGGCAAGAGATGTCTTTTTTCTGGGGAAATTGAGCGTAGAGCGGCAGGGGGGAAATTTGTCATGATTTGTCGCGGACTTGATATGCGTGCAACGCAGAAATATGTTTGACAGGGATGGCTCTGTCCCATAGTATCTCGGCGCAAAGGGGACGCATTGTTCACTACCTGACGAGCTAGGTTGGCACTATTGGTAGAGACGCATTGCATGCGTCTCGGCACTGTCCCGTACGGGGAAGAAGCCGATTGCAGGTTGGAGCAAGCCATTGAGACGTCTGCAATTGCGTCTTACCTGAAAGGCGGATTCTCACTATGGTAGAGACGTGCAATGCATCTATGCCTGTACTGCATAACGAAAAACGAATGAAACACTGCAAAAGGAGGGTACATGTTTGAGGCAATTTTAGCAGAAATGGGATCTTTATTCAGGGAGGGCGTCTTCGCCGAGAAGACTTCTTTCTATTTCTCGGTGGACGATATTCCAATAACTGTCGTAATCGACGCAGGCGCTTTCACGGTCGAGTTGGGGAAAACCGTCGAACACCCTGACTGCTCCTGCAAGACCGATGGGCAGATGTTTAGCCAGATCTGGAACGACGGATATCGACCGGGAATCATGGACTTTTTAGGCGGAGCTATCAAGTGCGACGCGCCGCTCATGCTGCCGCAATTTCTTAAAGCCTTCGGGAAAGAGTAGCACTCGTCTTTCGTGTGACTCCCCATCCCCACCCCAGCCCTCCCCTCGAAGGGGAGGGAGAATTTATTCAAGAGGGAGCTAGCTCAGCGCTAGCTTGCTCTTTCCCTCACCACTTCTCCCATAAATTAAGGTCTCGCCGTGCCGCGCTTCGCTGCCTGCAGCAGTTCCGACTCAGCACGCTCGGCCCAGGCCGGGCTCTCTGCCTCGCGCCGCTGGCGCGCCTCCCGGATCAACCGCAGGTTTCGGGCCGTGGTCCTGGGCTCCCAGGATTCACGCACCCGGGCGAGGCTGCGCCCGAGAGCGTCGACCCCCTTGGCCTCGTCGTTGGCCAAAACCGTCAATTCCAGCAGGGAAGCGTAGTCCCAGTAGTCGGCCGCTCCGGAGCGGATGCGCTGCTCCACGGCGTAGTACACCACCGGCAAAATCTCGCGACGGCGCGGGTCGGGCGGCGTCTTCAGTTCCATCAAGGTCACCGCGTTGACGCCGGGATAGGCGTCGCGCCAGTCTGACTCAAACCCCTTCAGATAGGCCTCGGCAGCCCGCTCCAGAAGCTCCTTGGCCTTCTCCTTCTCCCCGGAGTTCAGGGCAACTTCCCAGCGATCCTTCAGCACCCGGCCGAGGATCCCGTAGGTCTCGCTACTTGGCCCGCGCCGGGAAATGAGATCCCGCAGCACGAGTTCTGCTTCCTCGCCGCGTCCCGCCCGGTTCAGGGCAAGCCCTAACTGCTCCTGCACCAGAACCGTGGCAGCAAGCGTCGGCGGCATGCGCCGCGACAGTTCGATCATCTCGCTCCACCAATTTACCGCCCGATAGGATAAAAAAAGGTCGATCACCAACCCCGACTCGACCTCGGCCAGGTTTCCCATCCGGGTTTCCACCATCCGGACCGCTTCCCCCCCGAGGCGTCTCGCCTCCAGCAGGCGCCCCCTGATATCTGCGGTGTGCAGCAGGTTTTCGCGAAAGACGCCGGACTTGGTGCGGGCAAGCTCGGGGCAGTCCGGCACCAGCTGAAAGAGCGGACTGTCGCCCGATTTGGTCTGCGCAGCGACCAGGCGTTCGGTCAGTAGGGCGCGGTATTTCGCCTCGTGCTCCGGCAGCCCTTGGGGCGAGATGCGGTAACTGATGCCCTGCAGCTCATCCAGATCGAAGGGGATCTGGGCGCACTTGGCGGCGGATATCAGCACAGTGGTGCCCGACTGGACCGCGTGACGCACTCCGAGTTCATAAAAAACGCCAGGGTTGGCGGTGGTGAGGTCGGCGACGACGTACTCGCTTATGATGAGTCGTTCGTAGGTCTGCTTCTGGAGGATGCCGCCCGCCTTGGCGTCGTCGGCACGGATCGCCTCCAGCCCTGCGGCCAGCACTGCGGGCACCACCAGTCGCTCGTACACCGCGTCGAAGTCGATGGTCCGCCCGGTGGCGTCCTTCCTCTTGCCAAGGGGCATGAGGATGAAGCACAAGGGATTCTGCTGGGTCATGAGATCCTCCTACTCGGTGCTGTTGGGCATCATGACGGATTTTTCCGGCACGATCTTCACGAAACGGCTGCGGGCTCGCGCCACCACGCCGGCGAGCCAGTCCGCCTCCTCTTCCTGGTGCGAGTGATAAAGCTCCCTGCCGTATTTACCGAGCAGCAGCTCCACCTCTGCCAGGTCATCCTCTTCCAGGTCCCGAATCTCCACCCCAGCGCCGCGCGCCAGGCGTCGCCTCAGTGCATCACGATCAAACCCCATCTCCAGGTCCAGGTGGCAGTAAACGACCCCTCCGGTCATCCCGGAACAAAGCCAGGGGCCCGGGTCGCCGAGGACCACCACGCGCCCGGCGGTCATGTATTCGCAGGCAAACCCCTTCAGGTTGGCGCGCCCCGCGAGGTTGCCGAGGCTGTCGTCGAGCGGGAAACGGATGCGCCCCCCCAGCACCACGTCAGCCCCGGAAAGACGGATGCAGGCGCGGCTGTCGGCGTCGCCCTGGATGATGAAGGTCCCCCCCAGGGCGCCGTAGGCAAGCCCCTTGCCAACCGAGCCACCCACCCGCACCCCGGAGCGGTTTTCCCCCTTGAGGATGACGATCTTGCCGCCTCGGGTCGACTTCCCGACCCCGTCCTGGGCTCCCCCCTCCACCCTGATGGCGATTTGGGGGACCGTGAAGGCGGCCAGGCCGTTTCCCGGGATGGAGTCGTGATGGAAATGGAGCAGCGCCTCGCACCCCGGGGCGAAGCGCCCCTCCTGCCAGCCGCGCACCATGGTGCCGGCCAAGTGGGTCCCGATGGCGCGGTCCGAACTGGTGGCGGAGTCGTCGTCATAGCGCACCCGCTCGTCTCCAGCCTCGAAGGCTCCGGCGATCAGCCCCGAGATGAGCGAGGTCAGGTAGTTGAGCGGTTTGCGAATGATGCGCACCTCGCTTTCGAACTGGTGCTGGTCACCCTCGGCGGGGGGCGCCAGCAGGTCGGTTAAGTCAAGGCGGTCCAGGCCGCGGGCCTGCACCAGCAGGTCGGCGCGCCCGACCAGGTCCTGGGTGCGCCGGAAGCCGAGCTTGGCGGTCAGGATCTTGATCTCGCGCGCCATACCCCGGAAAAAGGTGGTCTCGTAGATGACGCCGTTTTCCAGGACGCGCGGCACAAAACGTTTCAGACCCCGCTGTTCCGCCTCCTCCACGGTCTCGATCTGGGTGGCGATCCCGACGTGGCAGGTCCCGGTGTGGCAACCGCGGCAGGTGGTGCAGCCGATGATGACCATCGCCATGGTGCCAAAGCCGACCCGGTTCGCCCCGAGGAGCATCAGCTTTACCACGTCGCGGCCGGTGCGGGCACCGCCGTCGGCCCAAAGCTCCACCCGGTGGCGCATCCCCGCCTCGACGAGCGCCCGGTGCGCCTCACGCACCCCGATTTCGGCGGGAAGGCCGACGAACTTCACCGCGTGCTTGCGGGCGGCACCGGTGCCACCGTCGTAGCCGCTGATGGTGATGATATCGGCTCCGGCCTTGACAATACCAAGGGCGATCGCCGCGATTCCGGCGACCGCGGGGACCTTCACCGAGATGCGGGCCGCGGGGTTCGCGGTGCGCAGTTCCTCGATAATCTGGGCCAGGTCCTCGATAGAGTAGATGTCGTGGTTATTGGAGGGTGAGATCAGCGACACTCCGGGGGTGGCGTTTCTGGCCGCGGCGATCTTCGCCGTCACCTTGAAGCCGGGGAGATGTCCCCCCTCGCCGGGCTTGGCCCCCTGCCCCACTTTGATCTCCAGGATGTCCGCGGAGTTGAGGAACTCCATGGTAACCCCGAAACGCCCCGAGGCGATCTGCTGGCCGCGGTTTTTACGGTATTTGCCGAGCATGTCGGCGATCTCGCCACCCTCGCCGTTCATGCAGACGATGTTCAGCCGGCGTGCCGCCTCGGCGTAGATGCGAAACGGGGTCTCTCCCTGGGAGCCGAAACTCATGGCGGAGAGCAGGATCGGCAGGTCGTGAATTCCGACGCCCGTGTCCACCTCCTCCGGGTCGACACTCAGTTCCTCCTGGTAGCGCAGGTCGATCAGGTGGCGCATGGCGAGCGGGTGCTCTGCCTCGAAATTCTGGATCAGCCTGGAGAGGTCCGCGTAGCTCTCCTCCATCTTGGCCACCTGCCCCACCATCTTCCAGATGCGCGGGTAGAGCCGGAACTGCACCGGAACCGGCGCCTTTTCGCGGCTGCGCGCCACAGCACCCCGGGAAAGGTTCTCAACCTCCAGTCGCTCCAGGGTCAGCCCGCCGTGCTCGGAACCGCAGAAGTTCGGGGTCTCGAAGATTTCCGCCAGCTGCTCGGATAGGCCAATGGAGGCAAAGTATTTGCCGTAGCCTCCGATCTCGTGGGTTCCCATGGTGGAGATGACTTTTTCCAGACCGCGGCCCAGCACCCCGAGGAGGTTACGCACCCCATGCTCCTCGAAGGAGCCCTGCTCCCAGATCAGGTAGGGGCAGAGGGCGTCGGCACCCATGCCGAGGGCGAAGATCAGGTCGTGCAGGTTTCGCAGCGCCCCGGAGCGGACCACGATAGAGGTGCGGCGTCTGAGGCTCTCTCCCCCGGCGGTAGTGGTCTCCTTGAGCGCCTTGTGCAGCACGGCGACCGAGAGGTACGGGTCGAGGAAGGCGTTACCTCGGGCAAAGGCCTGGGCGTCGTCCAAAATGATCAGGGCCACCCCGCGGCAGACCGCGACGACGGCATGCTGGGTAATGCGCTCCAGCGCGCTGGCGAGGGTCTCCCCCTGCCCGATGCTGCAGGGAATGGTCAGGCACTTGCCGCGCCCGAACCCCGCCTGCAGGCTTTCCAGGGTGCAGGTGCCGAATCCCTCGGCCAGCGGGTCGCCGCCGGCGCATTCCCCGGGGCGCGCCCCGCCCAAAAGGAGCGGCAGGGAGAGCTGCACCCCCTTGGGGAGCGGTCCGCGCAGGGTGGGTCGGCTTCCCAGGTAGACCCGGGTGGAGAAGTGCTCGCTCTCGCGCTCACGGTCGATGGCGGGGTTGGTAACCACCGCGACCTGCTCCTTAAAGTAGTCCGAGAGGTTTTGACGCGAAAGGGAAAGGGGCGCTAAGGGCCCGTCGTAGCCCAGTGAGGTGATCGGGTCCTGGCCGTTGCGAGCCATCTCGGCCAGGTTTTGCACGTCGGTCGACTTCCAGGCGAGGGCCGACAGGAGGTTTTCCCGCACCAGCGGGCGTCCCTTGCCCGGCGCGCGCGGGACTGCCGGCAACCCACCGCGCCGGGCCAATTCGGCGCCACTCACCAGGCTCTTGGCCTGGGCCGGGAGGGTGGTGCGGCGGCGGAACAGGGCGAGCACCTCGCGGCGCAGTTCGTGGTGCTGAAACACCCGGGGTGCCGCGCCGGGATTGAGCCGCACCCCGAGCTTCTCGCCGGGGGCGAGCGGTTTGGGGTCGTTCAGGATCTCCTCGTGGGGCACCACGCCGAGCTCCGAGGAAGCGAAGATTTCCTCCTCGGTCTCGCCGACCCAAAGCGGCCGCAGCCCCATGGCGTCGACGCTGAAGACGCACTGCTCCCGATGCCGGGCGATGATGGCGGCCGGCCCCTGGGCGCTGGCGGACAGGTAGCGCCGGAAAAAGCCGTACATAGCGGCGAGCTCGGGCTCCATCAGGTCCATGGCGGAGAAAACCGGGGGAAAGACCATTTCCATCGCTTCAAAGAGGGTGAAGCCGAAGGAGCAGATGAGCCCCTCCAGGGTCCGGTTCAGGTCCTGCGAGTCCGAGCCGCCGGCGGGAAGCTCGATGCCGAGCATGCGCGCTTCCTCACGCAACCTGGCGATGGTATTGATCTCGCCGTTATGGCCCAAAAGCGAAAAGGGCTGGGCGCGCAGCACGGTCGGCATGGTATTGGTGGAATAGCGGCTGTGTCCGATGGTGGCCGAGGAGAGAAAGTCGCGCCTTTTGAGTTCCGGGTAGTAGCGCGCCAGGATCTCCGGCGCCCCGTGCACCTTGTAGGCGGCGACGTCGCAGGAAAGCGAGGCCACCTGGACCGGGAAATCCCGCTCCAAGGCGAGCTGCAGGCCAAAAAGGAGCGCGGGCGCCTGCTCGGGTTCGGCTACTTTGAGGGCCACCTGCCAGACGATCGGCTCGAAGACCCGGGCCCGGGCGGCCAGCACCTCGCTGCGCACCTGGGCCTGGCGGTCGCTAAGGACGCTACAGCCCGTCTCGCGGATCGCCTCCAGTATCCGTCCCATGAGCCCCGGGTCCTCGGAAAGTTCGCGGCGGTCCAACAGGAAATGCCCTACGGCAAAGCCCGGGTCCTGCGCCAGTGCCGGCTGCTGTCCGCTTCCCGAGAGGATCTCCGCCCAAAGAATCCGGGGGATATCGGTCAGGATGCCGCAGCCGTCCCCCTCTCCGTTAATTTCACCGGCGCGGTGTCCCATCTTGACCAGGGCCTCGATGGTGCGCTGCACGTTGCCGTGGGAGGGGCGTCCGGCCTTATTGAGGTAGCAGATGATGGCGCAGGCGTCGCGCTCGGCAGGCATAAGTCCGGAGGGATCGGGGTCGACTAGCTTCATGGTGGCTCCGTGGGGTGGATTGCGCCAGGACTGGCGCTGGGATTACCATCTTATAACAGAGTATGCTGGGGGAGGCAAGAAGAGGGGTTGATATGGTTCGCAGCAGTGCAAGGAAACGCTCCCTCCCCTTAAAAGGCCGTCAAGCTAAGGCTGCATTACCATGACGGTTGGAGGCGAGGGGGGGGTGAAGTTGCCAACTCCTCAGAACATGGCAGCGTCCCCCTCACCCCGACCCTCCCCCGCCAGGGGGGAGGGAGAGTTCAAGCCAGATGGATGAGTTTATTTCAAGGGTAGTGCGTTTTAGTGGGGGGCCGGGGTGGGGATGGGGGAGCCGTCTCTTACAGGTTCGCCACCAGCAGTTCAAACTGGTCGGCAGGAAGTGGCTTACTAATCAGGTCGCCCTGCACCTCGTCGCAGCCGTTGCTGCGGATCAGGGTCAGCTGCTCCGGCAACTCAACACCGACGGCGTTCACTTTCATCCCGAGGTTGTGCGACATGGAGATGACCGCGCTTACCACCGCAAGGTCGTTGGATTGGGTCAGGATGTCCCGTATGAAGCTGCGGTCGATCTTCACCCGGTCGATCGGCAGCTGCTTGATGCAATGCAGGGAGGAGGAACCGATGCCGAAATCGTCGACGGAAAACTTCACCCCGAGGCCGGTCAGCTGGCGCATGTTCCTGATGGAGGAATCCAGATCGTCCATGATGGCGTTCTCGGTGACGTCGAGCTCCAGCGCCCGGGGGTCCAGTCCGGTCTCGGCAAGCAGCTCGCTGGTCATCTGGAGCAGGTTCGGCTGGTGGAACTGGCGGTTGGAGAGGTTCACCGTGACGGTGAAGCGGTGCCCTTTATCCTGCCACTTTTTCATCTGGGCGCAGGCGGTACGGATGGTCCACTCGCCCAGGGAGACAATGGCGCCGGTCTCCTCTGCGACGCCCAGAAACTGAGAGGGCAGCAGCAGGCCGTCCTCGGGGTGGTGCCACCTAAGGAGTGCCTCGGCACCCACGATCCTTCCGGTGTCGATCCGCACCAGGGGCTGGAAGAGGAGCTCCAGCTGGTTCAGTTGGACGGCCTGGCGCAACAGGCGCTCGGTCCTTTGGCGCCTGATGGTGCGCTCGTTGATCTGGGCGTTGTAGAACTGGTAGGCGTTGCCGTTGGTCTGCTTGGCAACGTACATGGCGGAATCCGCCTTTTGCACCAGGTCGGAACTGGTATCGCCGTCGTCCGGGAACATGCTCACCCCGACACTGGTGGTTGCCTTGATCTCCACGTTGTCCAGGCGAAAAGGGTTCTCGAAGACTCCCATGATCTTCCCGACAACCGTCCCGACGTCATCTGTCTGGTGCAGATCGGGCATCAGGACGTTGAACTCGTCCCCGCCAATGCGGGCGACGGTGTCGGACTCGCGCACGCATCCCTTGAGCCTCTGGGCGACCGCCTGCAGCAAGAGGTCGCCGGCCGCATGGCCGAGGGTGTCGTTGATCTGCTTGAAGTGGTCCAGGTCCAGGAAGAGGACTGCCAGGTTTTTCCGGTTGCGGCGCGCCTGGGCAAGCTCCAGTGCAAGGAAATCCATGAACAGTTTGCGGTTAGGGAGATCCGTCAGGGGGTCGTGCAGGGCCTGGTGCCGGATGGTCTCTTCCCGCTCGGCGCGCCTTGTGATGTCGCGGGCGATCCCGGAAAGGCCGACCACCCTCCCCTCGGCGTCCTTGAGGGGGGAGAGGCTGAGCGAGACGTGGATCTGCTTGGCGTCCTTGCGCGGATAGGCCAGGTCGAGGTGGGTGGCCTGCTCCTCCTTTCCCTGGCAGATCCGGGTCAGGTATTCCCTGCGGTCCGCGGGCGCCAAGGTGGAGAGGTGCTTCCCCTTGATTTCTTCCGCAGTCAGTTCGAAAATCTTTTCGGCGCCCGCGTTCCAGATGGTGATGATGCCGTCGGGGTCGGTCGCCATGATGGCGTCGTCCGAGGACTCCACGATGGAGGCGAGCCGGACCAGTTCCTCCTCGATCCGTTTGCGCTCGGTGATGTCTTTGAAGAGGGTGAGCACGCAGCGCTTGCCGTCTATCTCCAGGTACTGCGCTGACAAAAGGCCCGCGAGTTCCCGTCCCGAACGCGCCCGGAAATGGACCTCGAGATTGTACAGTTCACCCAGATCCTCCAGGGCCCGGGTGACCCCGACCCGCTCCAGGTCTCGGGCCCAGACCCCGAGATCCTGTTCCGGGCGCCCCACCACCTCGACGCGGCCGTAGTCAAGCTCCCGCAAAAAGGCCTCGTTCACCTCGAGGTAGCACCCGTCTGCGGCGTCGGTGATGCTCATGAGGTCCGGCGTCGCCTGGAAGATCCTGAAAAACCTCTGCTCGGAAGCACGCAGTTCGGCCTCCTGCTCCCGAACCCGCCGCCGCAGAGTTATCTTTTCCAAAATTCCATCAATGACTCCGAAGAGTTCCGTATAGTTCACCGGCTTTAGCACATAATGGTGGATGCCTATTTCGATCGCACTTAATAGGTAGCTGGTGTCGCTGTGCGCGGTGACGGCGACGACCACCACCTCCGGATCCAGCGCGCTCATCTCCCGCGCCATCTGGATGCCGTTCATGACCGGCATGTTGATGTCGGTGAGGACAATCTGGGGGCGGTTTTCCCGGAAAAGAGCCAGCCCGGCCGCGCCGTTTTCCGCCTCCCGGATGCTCAGACCCGGGTAGTTCGCCGCCAGCATGCGGCTTAGCATGGCACGGGACTCGGGCTCGTCCTCCACGTAGATGAGAGCAATGTCGTGGATCGGGTAGGGATAAGCCATGTCAAACCTCGATGCGGAATTCCGCGCCTGTCTCCGTGTTGCGGGCGCTCAGGGTGCCGTTCATGTTTTTCTCTATGATGGTCTTGGACATGAAGAGGCCGATGCCGGTCCCCTGGTCCGGCCCCTTGGTAGTGAAGTAGGGGTCGAAGATCTTGTCGATGATATCGAGGGGAATCCCCCCCGCGTTGTCGGATACGGTCAATACCGCTTTGGCAGCTTCCTGGAAAAGCCGTACCACGACTTTGGGCGTATCGACCTTGCGCTCCAGCAGCGCGTCCTTGGCGTTCATCAGGATGTTGAGAATGACTTGGGAAAACTCGTTGGGGTTGCCGTCCACGAAGATATCGGGTTCGGCCTGGACCTCGATCTCCAGCCTCAGTTCGTGGAAGGCGGCTTCGACCATGGAGATGGTCTGCGCCAGCACGTCGCTCACCCGGAAGGAGAGCCTCTCCTTGTTGGGCTCGAAGAAATTCCGGAAGCCGTCGATGGTCTTGGACATGTGGTTGATCACCTGCATGGCGCGGGTCACGTTGGCGTCCAGGTACTCCTTGCTGAACTGGCCGTGGTCGTAATACCAGGGAAGCTCCTGGACGATGAGCGCCAGGGTGTTGAGGGGCTGGCGCCACTGGTGCGCGATGTTGCCGATCATCTCGCCCAGGGCTGCGAGTCTCCCCTGCCTGATGAGCATCTGCTCTTGCCGGTGCAGCTCCTCCACGGTGCGCAGCCGCTCCGCGATCTCGTCCTTCAGGGCCGTTTCGGCCGCAACGATCTCCGTGATGTCGAGGCAGGCTCCGACAAAGCGTACCGGCTCAGTTTTCTCGTTAAAAAAAACCTGCCCGCGTGCCGTGATACAGCGCTCCTTGCCGTCCTCGATCCCGATGGTGCGGTATTTGGCGCTGTACCTCCCCTCCCCTTCGGGGTTCAGCGCCTCGCGGCGAAGGCGCTCCACGCGCTCGCGGTCCTCCGGATGCACACCCCGGTGGTAGGTGTCCGCATCGATCACCGCCCCGGGGGAGAGGCCGAAATGGCGCTTGGCGATGTCGGACCAGAACACCTTCCCGGTCACCAGGTCGCGGTCGAAGGTGCCGAGGCCGGTGGTCTCGATGGCGAGTTGCAAGGTGGCCTGGCTCTCCCGCATCGCCTTTTCGGCGCGCTTTAGCTCCGTCAGGTCGATGGCGAACCCCATCCCTTCGCTCTCGGTGCCGACCATTCGGGCACCCGCGCAGAGCACGGGAACCCGGCGTCCGTCACTGCGGTTGATGAACTCCTTTTCGTACGGCTTGCAGACCCCGTTGGCCCTGATCTCCTCGACGGCGGCGAAGTCCCTGTCGTACTGTTCCACAGGAGTGGAATCGAGCCAGTTAAGGCTCCCGGCCCGGCACTCCCCGGGGGAGTAGCCGACCAGGTCGCAGTAGGCCTGGTTCGCCTCGGTGATCTTCCCGTCTTTATTCCAGAAGAAGATCGCGATGAGGTTCGATTCGAAGAGCCAGCGGAATTTGGCCTCGCTCGCGCGCAGCGCCTCCTCGGCCTGTTTGCGTGGCGTAATGTCCTCAAAGGTTGCATAAACCTGATAGGGACTCTGCCTGCCGTCCTGGAAAAGGGGGACGGCATTGATGCTGAGCCAGCGCCGGGCGCCGCTAGCGACCTTCGTTATCCTCATGACGACGTCACGGACTTCCTTGCCGGTAGTGAGCGCTTTGGAGCAGGGGATCTCGTCAGGCGAAAAGGCGGAACCGTCCTCGCGCTCCACCGAAAAACCGAGCTCCGACATCGCCTTCCCCTGCAGTTCGTCCCCGCTCTTGCCGAGGATTTCCCGGGCCGCCGGGTTGGCCATGAGGATCTTGTCGTTTGCATCCATGTAGAGGATGCCCTGCAGGCTCGTTTCAAAGAGCAGTCGGTGCCGCAGTTCCGATTCCTGGAGCTTTTGCTCCGCCACCTTGCGCTCGGTCACATCGAAGATGACCCCGATGAAGCTGACGGCAGCGCCCGACTGGTCATAATTGAAGCGGCCCAACACGTTCACCCAGACCATCCGGCCGTCGTCGGCACGCACGATACGGTGTTCGCAACGGCAGAGGGAACGGCCGCTGCGCGCCTGCTCCAGTGCCTGCTGCACCTTGGGGAGGTCGTCGGGAAGGATGCGGTCGTGCCACATGTCGACCCTGGCCGGACCGGCACCGCCCTCTGGCGCGTCGTATCCCAAAATAAGGAAATGCTGCTGGGACCAGATCCCCGCGCCGGTCAGCGCGTTCATGTCGCAAGATCCCATGCCGGTGGCGTCCAGTGCCAGGCTGAGGCGCTCTTCGCTTTCACGCAGTGCCTTGGCGGCGGCAATCCGCTCGGTGATGTCGGTGAAGGCTGCCACGCCGGAAATGATCTGGCCGGAAGGGGCGCAGATGGGAGCCGCGTTGACGCTGACGAAGCCGAGCGTGCCGTCGCCGCGCTCTATTTGCAGCTCTTCACCGATGACCGTCTCCCCCTTGAGCAGCGCGCGGGCCATCGGGTACTCTGCGACGGGGAGTTGCCAGCCGTCGGGACGAAAGAGGTGCCATTTGCCGTAATCCGCGAAACCTTCCACCATCGGGAACTCTTGCTGGAAGATCCGGTTGGAGGCTTCGTTGCTGTAGATCATCCGGCCCGAGGGAGCTTCGGCGATCATGACTCCAATCGGCATCTGGCGCAGCACGGTTTCAAAGCGGGCGCGCTCGGTTTCCAGCTCCTGGCGGAGCGTTTCGCGCTCCCGCTCCAGCCGTTTGCGTTCGGAAATGTCGCGGGAGATGACCTGGATGGACGGGATGCCCTGGTAATCGATCCTGATGGAGGAGGTTTCCACCGGAACGGTCTGGCCGTCCAGGCGCAGCAGTCTGCACTCGCGCAACGGAATTTCACCGCCTTCCAGAAGCTGGCGGTTGCGGGCGGCCACCGTATCACGCTCGTCGGGGTGGACCAGGTCGAGCACCTCCACCTGCTGCAGCTCCCGAAGAGAGGTCGCGCCGTAGAGCCCGAGTGCCGCGCAGTTGGCGTAGACAAATATGCCGTTAGCGTGGACGATGATGGCGTCGGGCGCCATCTCCACCTGGGTATGGTAGCGGCTCTCACTTTCCCGCAGCAGTTGCTCCAGGTGGGTGCGCTCGGTTATGTCGCGGGCGATGGTCGAGACTCCGGTCACCGTGCCGTCGGCCCGGAAAATCGGTGAGACGGTCAGGGAGACGAAAATGCGCCGACCGGCCTTGGTAAGGCGCACCGTTTCCAGGTGCTCGACATGTTCCCCTTGTCTCACCTGGTCCATCACCTGGCGCAGTTCGTCCGCGCGCTCGGGGGGAGCCAGGATTGAGATGTGGCGTCCCACAGCTTCTGCGGCCGGGTAGCCGTAGATCCTCTCGGCACCGCGGTTCCAGCTGGTGATGACGCCGTTCAGCGTCTTTCCGATGATCGCGTCATCGGAAAACTCGACGATCGCCGCCAGACGCGCCTGAGCCTCCTCTGCTGCGCTTAACTGCATCGGGTCGTTCGCTTCAGACATGATGGTCCCTTCCCGTGTCGTCCAGGTAGCTTCCGGGTTCCGGATTTTTCCCCAGGGTGAAGTAGAAGGTGGCGCCCTGGTCGACCTTTCCCTCGGCCCAGACCCGCCCCCCGTGGCGCAAGATGATGCTGTGCACCGTCGCCAGGCCGATAGCGGTCCCGTTCCAGCTGTACTCGCCCGGGCTGTGGATGGTCTGGAACGGTTTGAAGAGCTTGGCGACATATTTCATGTCAAAGCCCGCACCGTTATCGCGCAGGAAAAAAACTACACTGCCCCCCCGCTCCAGAGATCCGAAATCAATCCGTGCCGAGGTCGACTTCGAGGTGAACTTCCAGGCGTTGCCGAGCAGGTGCTCCAGCGCGATCTGAAGCAGGTGCCGGTCCCCTTTAACCGTGAAATCACCCTCCAGGGAGAAAACGACCTCCCGCTCCGGTTCGGAGTCGGCGAACCCCTGGAAAATCTCGCGGGCCAGGGAGCCCAGGTCGACCTCTTCGATGACCATCTTGCACCTGGCGTAATGGCTTAACTCGTTGAAGGCGTCGATGATGCTTTTGATCTGCCGCACCACCCGCTCGGCCCGCCCGGCGTATTCCCTGCAGTTGGGGTCGACGCAGTTGACGCAGTCCTCCAGAAGTGCCCGGCAAAACCCCTCCAGCCGCGCCACTGGGGCACGCAGGTCGTGGGAGACCACATAGCTGAAACTCTCCAGCTCCTTGAGGCTTGCCTGCAAAAGGGAGGTGCGCTGGATCACCCGACGCTCCAGTTCGTCGGTGAGAGATCGTACCTCTTCCTCCGCGCGTTTGAGTTCGGTGACGTCGAGGCAGGTGCCGATAACCGAGACAGCCTGGCCTGCGCCATCCAGAACCAGTTCACCCTCCACCCGCACTACCCGGGTGGAGCCATCGGGGCGTACGCTGCTGCAGTGAAGGGCGCCCAAGGGGTTCCGATCCCGTACGGCCCCGTCGATGACGCCTGACAGGATGGAGCGGTCTTCGGGGCGCATGCGTTCCAGGAAACTAGTGAAGGTGCTCGGGACCGTGGCGGGCTCCAGGCCGAAGATGCGGAACAGCTCATCGGACCAGAGCATGCCGCCCCCGGGCAGATCCAATTGCCAGCTTCCCAGGTGGGCGATCCGTTGGGCGACCGCGAGCTGGCGCTCGCTCTCGCTGATGCGCCGGTTTTGTTTTTCCACCAGCCGCTTCAGCGTGATCTGCTCGAGGATCTTGTCAATTGCCCCGAAAAGTTCGTCGTAATTAATGGGTTTCAGGACGTACTGGTGGATGCCGATCTCTATGGCATGCAGCAGATAGGAGGTGTCAGAGTGGGCGGTCACGGCGATGATGAGTGCATCCGGGTTGATCGCTTTGATCTCCCTCGACATCCGGATGCCGTCCATAACCGGCATGTTTATGTCGGTCATAACGATCTCAGGGAGGTGCTCGCGGTACGACTCCAGCCCGGTCACGCCGTTTTCAGCCGTGTAGAGCTGCAGATCTGGGTAGTTCATGATAAGCATCCTGCTTACCATGCCCCGGGCATCAGCCTCATCCTCAACATAGAGTAGAGCTATCCCGCTGATGTCGTAGGGCAGCGTTACCATCGTGACGTCCCTTGCCGCCGAGCGCGGTCTTACTGTCAGCTTGGAATCTTCGCAGAAACTTCGTAGCGCCCAGCGGGCGCGTAGTTCGCGGCAGGATGTTGACCCATGGTAAGCGGACTGGTCGCCTGCGCGCGAGGGATAGACCCGAAGGTCAGGATTCCTGGTTCCGGGAAAGGACCAGTTGCAGCCTGTCCGCCGTCATCGGTTTGTAGATGTAATCAAGGACACCAAGCGCCCGGCAGCGTTCCTGGTCGAGGTCATTGTTCGATGAAGTAAGTACTGCGACAGGGAGATCACTCAGTAGGGGTGTCGCCCTGATCTCCTCCAGGACCTCGAGTCCGCTCATTTTCGGCAGTTTAAGGTCAAGAAGAATCAGTCGGATCTGGTCCTGGGCCCGGTCGGCCGCCATTTTTTTCAGTAAATTACTGGCTTCCTCTCCATCGCGCGCAACTATGACTTTGTCGGGGCAGACTTTTCCTATGACACGCATCGCCAGATAGGCATCGTCTGCATTGTCTTCGACCAGCAAAATGAACCTGTCTTTCATCGGTTTCTCCGTAAGAACTTGAGCTTTTGCATAGGTCGGTAAGGCTGATCTGCAGGTGGTGAAAACAGGAACGGCCGAGACTTCCGAAGGCACTTCCCTCGGCAGTCTCGGCCGTTCTCCCTGCTGAAGAGCCGGAATTTGTGGAAGCAATAACAGTATTAGGTTTTTCTTATTCTATCGGCGGCAGGCAGGTTGTCAAACGTAATATTAGTTTAATCCAATATTTACGACAAGGACCCACGGTGCGAAGTTGTCCTGGACGGGCAAGGGTAGACTGAGCTCTGGTATAGCCGAATGGGTAGGTAGGCTTAGCGGCTGTCCGCTCCTGCGGGCAGTATCTTGGCAATCTCGTCAAACAGGGTGCTGAATTTGAACGGTTTTATGATAAAGGAATCAAAAATCCGTTCTTCCTTGCCTGTGTCGTCCAGGGCCGCTCTTTCAACATGGGCGCTCAGCGCAATGAGCCTGGTGCCGGGGGTGTGTGAACGAATCATTCTGGCCATTTGCAGTCCGTCCATTTCCGGCATGTTCAGGTCGGTGATGACGACCCCCGGGAGGTGACTTTGGAAGGTTTCCCAGCCTAGTTTCCCATTACTGGCGCAGTGGGTGACCAGTGCCGGAAACAGTTTCCGTAGTACCAATAAAAGCATCTCGCAGGAGTCCTTATCGTCCTCGACGATCATCAGGGAATGGGGCGGCGTGAGCCCGACAGGCTTGTCTAAGCTGTTTTCAACCGCATTAAAAATGGTCACGCTGCCTCCTGAGAATAACTAAGGTTTCGCTGCCACGAGTGTTTTTTTGGTTTGGGGAACCCTGAAAGCCCGAACCCCGGGGGATTTGGGATAAACACGCTAAGCATTGGGTTGCCTGAGCCCGGATCTTTACCGGTGGCAGCGCCAGACAAAGTCGACCAGCTCTTTTGCCGGAAGCGGGACGCTGAAGAGGTATCCCTGCACTATGTCGCAGAGCTGGTCGCGTAGGAAGCTCAACTGTCCCTCAGTTTCCACACCCTCCGCCACGACGTCCTTTCCGAGCGTGTGCGCCAGCGCGATGGTCGCCGCCGCGATCGCCGAGTCCTCGGAGCCTGTCTCTATGCTCTGGATAAAGGATCGGTCGATTTTTAGGCGGTTGACCGGGAAAAGCTTCAGATAACTAAGCGAAGAGTAGCCGGTGCCGAAATCGTCGATTGCCAACTCGATCCCCATTTCCCGGAAGCGTCGCAGGTGGTAGATAGCCCTTTCCGGGTTGTCCATGGCAACACTTTCCGTTATTTCCAGCTCCAGCAGGTGCGGGTCGATTCCGGTTGCCAGGATCAGGTCCTCCAGCATCCCGGGAAGGTTCCCCTTCTTGAATTGCCGTGCCGACAGGTTGACAGCCATCCGAAACGGCGGCAGCCCTTCCAGGGACCAGGCTGCCATCTGCCAGCAGGCGTTTTTGAGGACCCAGTCGCCGATTGGCAGTATTAACCCGGTTTCCTCGGCAAGCGGAATGAAGATGTCCGGCATCACCATACCGCGCTCGGGGTGCTGCCAGCGCACCAGCGCCTCGACCCCGATAGTACGCCCGGAAGCCAGGTCGATCTGAGGCTGATAGTGCAGTATGAATTCCTCCCGTCCGATGGCTGCGAGCAAATCGCTCTCCAGAAGGAGTCTTTCGTGCACGTCTTCGTTCATTTCCATCTTGTAGAATTGGTAGTTGTTGCGCCCTTTCCCCTTGGCGTGGTACATGGCTAAGTCGGCGTTCTTCATCAGATCGTCGACGTTCTCGCCGTCGTAGGGGAAGACGCTGATGCCGATGCTGGGGGTGATGTGCAGAGAGTGCCCCTCGAGCTGAAAGGTCTGCGACAGGCTTTGCTGGATCTTAGTGGCAATAAGGGCTGCGTCGATTCCGGAGTGGATCTGCTGCAGCACGACCACGAACTCGTCGCCACCCAGTCGGGCCACGATGTCGGCGGAGCGCACCGACTCCAGCAGGCGCTCAGCGACCTGGTTCAAGAGGATGTCCCCGATGTGGTGCCCGAGGGAGTCGTTGATGTTCTTGAAGTGGTCGAGATCGATGAAGAGTAGCGACAGATTGGTCACCGACCGCTTAGCCAGTTCCAACGCCTGGGTGAGCTTTCCCAAAAGGTTGTAGCGGTTGGGGAGGTTGGTCAGGGGGTCGTAGTGCGCCAGGCGCTCAATCCTGCTGGCTGCCTGCTTGCGCTCGCTTATGTCGGTAAAGCTTCCGATGTAGTTGATCACCTCCCCCTGGTCGTTGCGCACCACCGATATTGCCAGCCATTTGGGATAGAGGCTGCCGTCCTTGCGTTTGTTCCAAAGTTCGCCCTGCCAGTAGTTCTCCCTCGACAGAATATCCCACATCGCCTGGTAAAACTCGCAGGATTCCTTGCCGGACTGCAGCATTCTCGGATTCTTGCCCAGCGCATCGTCCTGACTGTAGCCGGTCAGGCGGGTAAAGGTGCTGTTGACGGCGAGAATCTCGCTTCCCGGGCCGGTAATGATGATGGCCTCGCCGCTTTGCTCGAACACCCGAGCAAAGAGCTGCAGCTGCTCGTTGGCTTCCTTTCTTTCGGTGATGTCCTCTCCGCACTTAAGAACGCCGGTAACCGTGCCCTGTTCGTCGCGTAGCACGGCGTCGTGCCAGGCGATCTGCCGCAGTTCGCCGTTGCGGGTGACCACGTCGGCCTCGTGATAAGCCGCGCCGGCTTCGCTTTCTCCGGCCAAAAGCCTGGAGAGGTGGAGGTCCGCCTTCCTCGCGTCACCCGGCTGTTGCGGGGCGACTGTGCTCCAAAGCTGACCGAGCAGGTCAGCTTCCAGGCAGCCGATGACTTGGCACCCTTTTCTGTTTATCGTGGAAATCCTTCCCTCAAGGTCGATTACGACGATAATGGTCTCGGCGGTATCCAGGTAGCTTTGGGCGAGGTCGCGCTCCTGGCGCAGTTCCTCTTCCGCCCTCTTGCGCAAGGTGAAATCGGTGAGGGTCACTACGCAGCCGACGATGTGGTCCTGTACGCTTTTAAGCGGAGTCGCATTGAGAATGAGATGAAAAAGCTCTCGGTTACTTTGCTTAAGTTCGACTTCGGCGCTTTCAATGAGCTTTCCCTGCAAGGTGGCGAAGATGGAAAAGAGGTCTTTCGTTTCCATTATCCGCAAGTGGAATTGATCGTTAAAAGGCTTCGACAGGGGATTTGCACCGCACAGTTGGTGGGCCAACCGGCTGGCGCGGATGATCTTGCCATCCTCGTTGCAAACGACAATCGCCTCACCTGCCTGTTCGATGATGGAGCGCGCGAGCTTCTCGGCGGCGATGATTTCTTCGACGTTCTTTTTTTGCTGGGTAAGGTCGGTGATGACCAGGCCGACCGCCGTGCCGACGCTCGAGGTGACGTGCGCACTGCGGGAGATGAGTGCCGGCACCGGGGTCCCCGCACCGCTGATCAGGTCGACCTCCAGGGAAACGTCCTGCCGCGCGGGCTTCACGAGTTGCGCCTGAAAGAGCGTCTGGTGCGCCGGAGCCACAAAGGAGCTGAGCTGCGTGCCAATGAGCTTTTCCAGCGGAATCTGCAGCATGTCCGCCAGGCGTTTGTTGCTGTAGAGCATGGTGCCGTCGGGGGCCAGGGTAACGGCACCCTCGTTCATGGTCTCCACCAGGATTCGGTAGGGTTGCTCCGCCCCGTTTAGCGTAAAAACCTGGTCCCCAGCCGTCCCGGGCACCAAGAAGACGTCGACCTCGCTCGCCTCCCCTTTGCTGATGGCGTGCAGGGTTTCTTCGGCACCCTTCAGGCGCAGGCGGAGCGTTTCGTTCTCAGCCATGAGTGCGTGGCGCGAGTCCGGCAGTTCTGTTTTGATACCCATCCAGATAAGGATACGCTCCCTGAGAGAGAGGTCGCCGATGAACTGGCAGGACGGCAGCGGTGATTCCTTGACCAGGGTGGGAGCGGCGACGATCTGCGCCCGTTTTGCCAACATCGGTTGCTGGTAGATGTCGATGATTTCCAGTTGATGGCGCCCTGCCAGATGCTCGGCGCAAATGCTGCGGATGTTTTCGATCGCCCGCAGGGAATTGGGTGTCATGCCGCCGACGTAGAGGCGCAGCCGATAGGTTTCGCCGTCCGGCGTCTGCTGCAGCGTCGACTCGAAGGCAGCGGTCGTATCCGGGGATGCGGAGAGTTCGGGGTTCGATTCAATTCCAGCCATCTGGTTTCCTCACGTACTCAAAACCCTGCAAGCGGTCTGATGTCGAGTCCCACCAGCACGCGCTCGGTGTTGGAGAGGTCGCCAAGGATCTTTACCACCGGTTGGGGAAGCTTCCGAACCAGGGTCGGCAGGGCCAGGATCTGGTCTCCCCTGGCCAGTTGGGGGGTCACCAGCAGGTCGATAACCTTGATATGGTAGCGGCCTTCAAGGTGCGCCTCGCAGATTTTTTTCAGGTTAGCGAAGGCGAGCAGGGATTTGGAGGTTTGCCCGGCAACGTAGAGCCGTAGTTGCCAGAATTCTGCACTGGTGTCCTCCCACTCCGTTTCCGGTCCTTTTCCCGATGCTTTGTCGTTCATTTGCCCCTCCTCTTTAGTTACCGCGCCGCGGTTTTCGCTCAGGAAAACAGTTGGTCTGAATTCCGCATTTCGGCGATATTCTGGGACTCCTGGACAATGTTTTGCTGACGCAGTTTTTCGCAGCCGACAATACGCTCCAGTTCGGCCTTGTCAGCCTCAAATTCTGCGAACAGCGAGGCCACCTGGAGGTCGATCAGAGCTTTTTTCCGCGTCAATTCACACTTCTTGTGAGATATCACCTCGCTAAGCGTCTGGGCCTCGGCTTTTTCCTGTGCCTCTTGGATAGCCCTAGCAGCACCGGTCAGCACCTTGCCGGAGCCAAGGTACACATCCTTAAGCTGGACGCCGTTATTGGTAAGGCAATATTCCCGGATCTGGTTGGAGTGCTCCATGCCGCGGGACTTCAGGATGTAGATGCCGCGGTTGCGCTCGCCCGCCCCTTCCATGATCTGCAAAAGCAGCCAGGTGTCCATGAGCGAGGACATGCCGACGTCGGTTTGCTCAGGGCTACCTCCGGCGAGGGTCAGGTTGGTGAAAAAGGCCGTGATCCCTCTCATTTTCAGGTGGTCGACCAGCCGGGAAAGCATCGACTTGACCTCGAGCAGGTTCGCCGCAGCGACCAGGTTCGAGATGGGGTCGACCACAACCACGGACGGGTTGAATGATTCTACAACGTTTTGCACAGTCTCCAGATGCATCTCCAGCCCGTAAATGGTCGGGCGGGAATTGCGGAAATCAAGCAACCCCTGACGCACCCACTGCTCCAGATCGATACCGATGGAAAGCATATTCCGGATGATCTGATCGCGGGACTCTTCGAAGGCGAAGTAGAGACAGCGCTCGCCGCGCCGGCAGGCGGCATCGACAAAGTGGGCAGCCAGGCTTGACTTGCCGACCCCCGGCGTTCCGGTGACCAGGATGCTGCTGCCGCGGAAATACCCCTTGCCTCCCATCATCTGGTCGAGGCGCAGGACTCCGGTGGATATGCGTTCACAGCTGACGGCGTGGTCCAGGGAGAGGGAGGAAATCGGCATGACCGATAAACCATTGTTGCCAATCAGGAAGGGGTAATCGTTGGTGCCGTGGGACGAACCGCGGTACTTGACGATCCGCAGTCGCCGTGTGGCAATCTGATCGGATACCGTATGGTTGAGGAAGATGACGCAGTCGGCGACGTATTCCTCCAGCCCGTAGCGGGTTAGCGTGCGCTCCCCTTGTTCGCCGGTCACGATGGTCGTGACCCCTTTGTCTTTCAGAAAGCCGAATAGGCGTCTCAACTCGAAGCGGAGGATGGTGTCATTGAAGAGGCCGGTGAAAAGTGTCCCCAGGGAGTCGAGTACGACACGTTTGGCGCCAATGGTGTCAATGGCGAGCCCCAGGCGAATAAAGAGCCCTTCGAGGTCGTATTCCCCTGCCGCCTCAACGCCGATCCGGTCGATAACTATCTGGTCGAGGTCTATTAATTTGCGGGCCATTAAATCGTTCAAGTCAAATCCGATCGAGGCGAAGTTTTGCACCAGGTCCCGGGAAGACTCCTCAAACGACATGAAAACTCCCGCTTCGCCGAGATCTTTTGCCGCATGTACCAGAAACTCCATGGCAAGCAGCGTCTTGCCGCAGCCGGCGCCGCCGCACACCAGGGTCGGACGACCCTGGGGAATGCCGCCTCCGGTTACCTCATCGAGACCCTTGATGCCAGTAGGGCATTTTTGCAAGGCATCGTTCTTCTGAGTTTCGTCACTGTTTTTTTGGTGCATGTGAGTTCTCCCTTGAGGATTATTGAAGCCAGCCAAACCAGGCGTGATTTGCGTTGCGATGCTGGCGCTCGATCTGCAGTTCTGCCGCGGCACCCAAGTCCCCACTGCGGTGCCAGTGGCCGTGTTTCCAGTTGAGACAGTTTTCCCCTGCCAAAGCGCTTCGTGCTGCCGGTCGATCCTCGTTTTGTGTCATAAGATTAGTTTTGTGTAATATTACTTGAGAGTGTCTGAGCTGGCAAGCGCTCGGCATTACATTCGCTGCAAATCTAATAAAGAGCTGACATTGCATTTCACTAATAATACCCTTAGAATAAGTGGTGAACACCGCACAGGCTCAGGGTCTTTGTCGCTCAAACTCGGCAGGTGGCTGGGGAAACACCGATAAACCGGGTTCCTCCAGGACCTGAGGTCAAAAAATAAAGAGGTGACCGGTGACTATCCCGGACAGGCCCCACAAAGAACTGCTCGCCGAAATTGCCCATTTGCGCTCCCGCCTGAAGGATGCGGAGGAGACCTTGAGCGCCATCGGAAACGGCGCTGTGGATTCCTTCGTGATTCCAGGACCGGACGGGGCGCAGGTGTTTATCCTGGACGGTGCGGAGCATCCCTACCGGGTCCTTGTCGAGACCATGAACGAGGGAGCTGCCACCCTAACTGCCGACGGTAGCATCACCTTCTGCAACAACCGTCTGGCTGACCTACTGGGTGTTCCACTGCACAGCCTGCTTGGCACCAAGCTCGGCTCCTACCTAGCTCCTACTTACCAGCACCTTTTTTCCGCCATATTGGAGCAATGCGCACCAAGATGCGCCAATGACGAGGTTGCCTTGGTGACCGCTACCGGAAACTGGGTGCCGGTGCTGTTCTCTTGCTGCACCGTCGATTTGTCCGGGGTACAGACGAAGACCGTCGTGGTGACCGACCTCACCCGGCAAAAGCGCGACGAGGAGTATCTGGCGTCCGGCCGGCTGGCCCACTCCATTATCGAGCAGGCCGGAGAAGCGATCGTCGTCTGTGACGAAACAGGGAGAATCATCAAGGCAAGCTGGCTCGCTGACCAGCTCTGCGGCCAGAACCCGCTATTGAAGCCCTTCAACGAAATGTTCGAGTTTCGTACCGTTAATTCGATAGCTCCTTTGTCAGTACTCCCTCTTATGAGCGACCTGCGCCTGGAAAATCGGGAGGTCGAATTTAAGCGCAGAGACGGACAGATATTTCACCTGGTACTCAACGCGACCCCGCTGGTGAATGCCCAGAACCGCATCATCGGTTCCGTGGTGACCTTGGCCGATTTCACCAAGCGCAAGCAGGCCGAGGACGATCTTAATAAGCTAAACGCGGAACTGGAAGACCGGGTGGCACAGCGCACGGCGGAACTGCGCGACAAGGACCAGTTGCTGATGCTGCAAAGCCGCCAGGCCGCCATGGGCGAGATGATCGGCAATATCGCGCACCAGTGGCGCCAGCCCTTGAACCTGCTTGGGCTGACGGTCCAGCAGTTCCTGCTCTTTTACGACCTGGACCGTTTCGACCGGAAGTTCGTCTCCCAGAGCGTCAGTAAGTCGATGGATCTCATCGAGCACATGTCCCGGACCATCGACGATTTCCGCAATTACTTCAAGCCGGACAAGGTCAAGGTCGATTTCAACGTGAAGCAGGCCGTCACCGGCACCTTGTCGCTGATCCGGGGGAGCCTGCAGACGCCGAGGATCGAGATCGAGATGGTCGCAGAGGACGATCCGGTCATCCATGGGTATCCCAACGAATTCGTGCAGGTGCTCATCAATATCCTGATCAACGCCAGGGACGCTCTGGCGGAAAGGGAGGCCAAAGAACCGAGGGTCACCATTACCATAAAGAGCCAGGGGGAAGGCACCGTGGTAACCGTCGCCGACAACGCCGGAGGCGTGCCCGAGGAGATTATAGACAAGATCTTCGACCCCTACTTCAGCACCAAGGGGCCGCAACAGGGGACCGGCGTCGGCCTCTTTATGTCCAAATCCATCATTGAGCGCAACATGGGGGGAAAGCTGGCGGTACGAAACAATGACGCGGGGGCCGAATTCAGGATAGAGGTATGAAATTCAGCCCGGCGGCGACAGAAAGCCAACCCTTCCGGAGGGAATAATGTCGTTTTTGTTTGATACCGAAAAATGTGCTCGTTGTGAACACGATCACTGTCTGGAAGAGCGCCGGCAGCCTCCGGTCGCTGGCCGCCAAGCCGCATTTTTGCTCAAGCAGCAAGTAGCCCTCGCCTGCACCTTCGACGACTTCATCCCCGGCTCAGAACGGGACCCGCAACCGGCACGGCACTATTTCGTATATCTCCAGCAATTCAGGACCAACATTCTCAATGCCGGTCGCTACTTGTTCGGTGACGATTTCAACCTTGCCCCCAATGCCATAGCCAAGCTGGAAGACGATATCTTTATCGCGCTCGAGACGGCCGCTCTCTGGAACGCGGCTGCCACCTGGAACAATTACATGGAGAGCGGTGCCTGGAACTCTCTTACCTTGCAGTTGCCTCAGGGTGCACTCGCCCGACCAGACGACAAGATTGCCGTAATTCGCCTGCCGTTACTTTATGACGCCACCCTGCTTTTTGACGCTGACACCCGCGCCGATATAGGCACTTTCGAGCACGGCTTGAACGGAAAGGACATGACACTCAAGCTCTGCTGTCCGGACCTCGTGGGAATCCGGCTCAAACCCGCGTTGTCAGACAAACTGGACCAATTCCACCAAAAGATTGACACTTTTAGCGCAGACAATATCAGGCTGTTGGAAAATGCCTATAAGGCACTGGAGGGATCAGTCTCAGGCAAAGACTTCCTCTTTGCTATAGCGGTAAAAAAAACGGTCAGCAGCCACCGGCTCTACCAGCCGCTGTTCGAGGCCAATGTCCTGAAATTCATGGCATGGGAGATTCTTCACAGTCCCGCGTTTCGCTTCAACGTGCACGTCGGATCGGCTGAGGCTTCCTTTGTCGAGGAGAGTTACAAGGTCGCCTCGCTCCATTCCCTCCTCAAAGGTGGTGAGCCCCAGCGGGCGGTGGACAGGCTGCACGCCTCGCTGTCACCACTGTCGACCGCACAGGCAATTTTGGAAGATTTCCCCCTTTTTCAGTTCAGCAACAATAACGTCCCCTGAAAGTCGGCTGGCCCTACCTCTTCGCTCCAGGCACAGTATTTCGTTGCAAGCCCCAGGCCTCTCTTCTTCTGATCGATTGGCTGTAGCTACTGGAAACGTTGCTAATCCGAATATTTCTATGGCATTATCAGTAGTAAAGGTTGAGAGTTTAAATCCTCGCTTCAGATCAGGAGACCTACCAAGGAGTCAAACGATGGGCCAAGCGCATTACATCATGGAGCACGACGAGGAGGCCAAGCGCCTTGATCTCAAGACCGACGGCGGTCCGGTCTTCAAACAGGCGCTCTGGGCCGGGATACAGCCGGGAATGCGGGTCGCCGATGTCGGCTGCGGTTCGGGCAAAACGACCTACTATCTCAACAAGCTGATTCAGCCCGGTGGCGCCATCGTCGGGATCGATGCCTCCCGCTCCAGGGCGCGCCATGCCGAGGAGCAGTACGGCGGAAAGGGGATTAGCTTTGCCTGTAGGGACTTTTACCGTCCGCTTCAGGATCTGGGGGAGTTCGATTTCATCTGGGTCCGCTTTGTGCTCGAATATCACCGCTCCAAAAGCCGTGACGTCGTGGCAAACCTCACAGAACTACTTAAACCAGGCGGTGTCCTCTGTCTGGCCGATCTGGACCACAACTGTCTGAACCATTATGGGCTCTCGGCACGTTTGGAGACTGCACTGAAGGGAGTAATGGAAACGCTGGAACAGGATCACGATTTTGATCCCTATGCGGGGAGAAAGCTCTACTCGTATCTTTACGACCAGGGCTTTGATGATATCAGTGTCGAAATGGACCACCATCACCTGATCTATGGTCTGCTCAACGACATTGACCGTTACAACTGGACCAAGAAAATCGAAATCGCCGCCAAAAACTCAGGGTACCGTTTCGACGGCTACCCCGGCGGGTACCGCGAGTTCATGGCAGAATTCATCGGCTTCTTTTCCGACCCGCGCAGGTTCACCTACACCCCGATTATTTACTGCAAAGGGCGCAAGCACTAGTATCCAGTCCGGCTCATGTCTTTCGGATGGCTTCTCGGCAACTTTCCGGCTATTGTAGCCTTCGACTCCGCAGGGACCGCCCTTCGACTCCGCTTAGGGAAATGGCGTTCGCTGAGCGGAGTCGAAACGCCAACGAAGGATCGCAGAGGTAACCCACTTCTTTTCCCGTTACACCTCGATCCTGAATTCGGCGCCCTCGGGGGTGTTGCGTACCGAGAGCCGTCCGGGAATGTTCTTTTCGATGATGATCTTCGACATGTAGAGACCGATGCCGGTCCCCTGCTCCGGACCCCGGGTGGTGAAGTACGGGTCGAAGATCTTGTCAAGAATCTCCTCAGGAATCCCGCCTGCATTGTCGGTCAGGGTGACGACACTTCGCTCTGCCGTCTTGAAAATCTTTATTTCTATGAACCTCGGCCCGCCGCTGCTGCCAGCCAGAAAGGCGTCTCTGGCATTGAAAAGCAGGTTGAGAATAACCTGGAAAAACTCGTTGGGATGCCCGAAGATGATCGCGTCCTCCGCCGAAGTGACGCTGATGTTGATCTCTAGCTGCCGAAAACTCTCTTCAATGAGGGAAAGCGCGCTGTCGACCACCTCGCGCACTTTGAAGTACACCTTCTCCTTGTCGGGACGGAAAAAGTTCCTGAAATCGTCGATGGTTTTTGAAAGATGCGCCAGCACTTTCATAAACTTGGCGATGCTTCCCCTGAGGTAATCCCGGTCAAAACTACCCCGGTCGTACATGACCGGGATTTCCTGGACGATGAGTCCCAGTTCGTTCAGTGGCTGGCGCCACTGGTGGGCGATGTTGCTGATCATTTCACCAAGAGCGGCCAGCCGGCTTTGCTGCAGCAGCATGCGCTCCTTTTCGCGCAACTCCTCCAGCGCCAGCACCCGCTGCGCGGTCTCCTCCTCCAAGTCGAAATAGGTCCGTTCCAGTTCCTCATGCTGCATTGCCAGCTTGGCCCTGCTTTGCTCCAGGTCGCCGGTGCGCTTGGCGACCCTAACCTCAAGCTCCTCGTTTGCGGTTTCCAGGGCACTGATCAGCTCGCAGTTACGAATGCTGATGCCGATGATGGAAGCAAGCCCCATGATGAGGCTGATGTCGCTTTCCACCAGCGGTTTCCTCGTTTTCACGCTTTCCACGGCCAGAACGCCAAGCGAGGCGTCTTCGCAGACGATGGGGCAGCAGATAAAGGCGCGGGTGCCGGTCGATCTGGCACAGGCGAGTCTGAGCACCCCCAGGCTCTCTTCTGCGTGTTCCAGGTCATTAACGAGGAAAGGGCGCTGCTCACGGAACGAGGTCAGATAGACGTCCTGCGCCCCCTCCTCATCCAGGCGCCACTGCAAGGCACCCAGGCAAAGTAACTCATCTTTCGAGTACCCGTAGCTGGCCCGTAACTCCAGGCAGCTGTTGTCGCGGCTGGCCAACAAGATAAGGCCGCGATCATAATCGAGGCGCTTTTGCATGATTCCGGCGACGTCTGGGAGCATCTCCTCGATCCGGGTGTAGGACCCGAGTCGGTGGCCTATTTCATGACTTAGCAGGGCATTGTTGAAGTTAAGGTTGATCTGATCCAAAAGGTTGTCGATGGAATCTTTGGTGCTGTTCAGGCTCGCCTTCAGCGCCTTTTTCTCGCTGCTGCCGGCAGCGACCGCCAGCAGCAGCAGTGCGCAAAAAGAGGCAAGCAGGGATATCGGCAGCAGGCTCCACTTCCCCGCTGCCGTCAGGGCTAGATTGCCGGACAGCAGCAGCAAAAACACGAGGTTTCGGGCCTTTTTGAGGAACAAGAAGATGGTCTTGTCCCAGCTTACCAAATAGCGGCAGACCGGGTCGCCCCGGAATACGCACTCGGGGTGCTGGATAGTCGGCAGATGCTGGATTTCGGGAAAATACTGCAGATCGGTGATTTTGTGGTTAAAGATGAGGACGATCGCCTCGAAGAACCCGATCCGATTCTCGCATTGGTAGGGTTTCTCGATGCCGGGCTGAACCGGCGTAACGATGATCTCGACTGAGTTGGAGGAGGTCCTGTGCGACTCGTAACGGGAAGACCGGGTAAAATTGGCCGTTGTTTTACTGATGATTTCGAAGGTACTGGCGGCGTCCACCAGCCCGAGGATATACTGCCTCATTGCGCCGAGCACGTCAGGTGAAGCGGCGTAACGGCCGGCCTCGCGTGCGATTTTCTGATTGCCGGTCATCTGGACCAGTCTCTCGTAGAAACGGTCGACTTGCTCCTGCCTGAACCAGTGCGCCTGATCGGCAACCTCATATTCCTTCATTCCGGCATATTCCAAAAGCTCGCCAATATGGACATAGCTGTATTTGTGCTTAATCAGCAGTATGAAAGAATTGATGATCCGGCTGTTATAGAGCGGGCTGTCGGTAAATCCGGAAAGTGCCATGTTGTCACCGATCCCTTGAGAATCTTGATTTGCCGCCCAATTGGCCAGACACCTGGTGGGAAAGGAGGTTCCCCCTCCCCTCCCCTGAGGGGATTTTTTTGTGCGGCGCTATTGGTAAAGAACCAGCTCGGCAGCAGTCAACCTGCTTTAGTTTCAGTCCTAAACCTTCCTCAGGTTTGCTTTTTCACGCTTCTAAAAAGGCCGTCGCAGTATTTGAAATACTCGTCGCTAAACTGTAGGTTCAATATCCAGAGCTGGTAGACCTTGTCACAGGGAAGCGAGTTCTCTTCCACATAGGAAAAGGGATAGGTTAATACCGGCATCTCTCGCCCCTCGTAGTGCAGGCTTGCCTTTTCCAGACCTACCTGCAACAGTTCCGCCGGGACCTTTTCGTCAAGTACTATCAGTGTGACGCAGTTGGTGAGATCCGCCATGTTGAAGCCGGCGTCTGTGCAGTTTACCAGGAAAAAAGCCTTCAGACTCCCTTCCTTACGTAGCGAATAGCAGTAGGTCTCCTTCCTGAACCCCAGTTGCTGGTATTCCTGAGCCAGTTGGTCACTCCCGACGCTGTCCGGCTGCAGATCGAAGGCGTCGATCATGAGCCCGCCCGAGGAAAAGGCGTAAAAGCTTCCCAGCTCGGAGCGATCGAACCTGCTACTCAGGGTCAGTTCCCAAGACTCCGGAAGTTCGGCGCTCGCAACGCTTCCCCGGAAGTAGGCATAGGCGAACTTGTCCAGGGAGCAGACCCGCGGATCGCGCTGTTGCCGAGCAAAGCCTCCGAACACCCGGTTAGGGAATTTGTTGTCGGGCCGGTAATAGCAGTAGACGAACTGCAGGTGCGCAAAATAGAAGTTGCCCAACTCGTTTAGATACTGGCTGACCTGGTCCAGCACGGCAAGTCCCGCCTTGATGGAAACGCTTTTGCGGGCGGCGTGGTGCTGGATCAGCCAGGAATTCTGGTAAAAGCGCACCATCGCCATATGACCCAAAATGGCTCCGCGGTCCTGGTAGATGAAATGGCGGGCGATATGCGGGTTTTCCCCGTAAAGTTTCGCGTAGGTCTTCTTGATTTGCTCCTTGTTGGCCTGGAAATGGCCGTACTTTTCCGGGTAGATGAACCCGGTTTCGAAGAAGAAATTCCAGAGCTCGTCCAGATCGAGCTCGGTGCAGACGTAGGACTTCCGATTGGCGACCTGGTGCAGAATGGACAAGAGCTTCACGTGATCACGGATGTCCATGTCGAGAATCGCCACTCCGCAATGGACCGAACTCTCGCCGGCACCGTTTGGCATCGGGTTGCGAAAGATGACCTGCGCCTTGCAGCGCAGGCTCAGTCCCTGGGCGAAGCTCAGTTTCAACTCCGGGATGATCATGCCTGGCATCAGCACCGAGTCCTCTTCGTTCTCCTCGACCGAGAAACCGGATCCCGACAAATCGACGACCTTCAGGTTGATTCTCCTGCCGATGACGGGATGCTCGAAGATGATATTGGGCGAGGGGACCAGTTGCTGCCGGGAGTTCCGGTAGCGCTTCCCCCGGAAGCGTCGGATGTTCTGGCTCAGATACCTCAGCACAAAGGTGCGGCTCGAGCGCAGGCTCGTTTGCCACAGGATCTCGCAGGCTCCGGAGTAAAGGACGCTTTCCCCCGCGCAAAGCTGCAGGTGCAGAGGGGTCTCCGGATTGATCCAGTAAAAGGTTTCCGGATGCTCCGCAACGGCCTGGGTCCGCAGGGAGACCGGCGTGAAGTCGAGCACCTCCCCGTGGAACAGGGCGCCGTGCTGACTCAACTGCACGGCGATGCCCGAGCTCGAGTGGCGCTTGATTTTCCTCAGATGGAATTCGCGGCAGCTAACCGGTAGGGTGACGCTGATTCCCTCCTCGCTAAGGCTGATGACTTCCGGGTTGACCTGGAGGTATTTCTTGCCGTCGGGAATGAGCAGGTAGTCAAAGCGGTAATTCTTCAGCAGCTGCCGCAGGCTGGGGACTTCCGCCCAGTTGCAGTCGAGGCGCTCGCCAGCGCAGGGAAGCGGTCGCGCCCGCAGGGTGATGGCGTTGTCGTAACTTACATGCCGAAGACCGACCAGGATGGTCTGGTCCTGGAAGTTGAGGTAGTTGAGCCTGTTGACCAGGTGGCTCCTGGTCACGCTTTTGCCGGAATCCGCGGAGGTCTCTTCGGCGGGAACAAGTTGGAGTTGCTTCGATGAGTTACCCATGGTGGCCTCGTGGCGGTCCTGGTGATATCCCGCGCGCCCTCACAGTTCGATGCGGAACTGTGCGCCACCCGCGACGTTCCGAGCGGTCAGGGACCCGTACATGCTCTTTTCCACAATGGTTTTGGACATGAATAGGCCGACTCCCGTCCCCTTGTCCGGGCCTTTGGTCGTGAAGTAAGGGTCGAATATCCTGTCCAGGATTGCTTCGGGGATCCCCCCGGCATTGTCGGTGATGATCACGACCGTCCTGGACCCCTGCACATCTATCTCAATGGTGATTTTCGGGGAGGCCACCTCTTTTTCGACAAAGGCATCCCGGGCATTGATCAATATGTTGAGCAGAACCTGAGAAAACTCATTCGGGTAGCCGCGGACCACGGCACTGCAGTTCGGGGTGATGGTCGTCTCTATCTTTTGGTTGGTCAAACTTCCTTCCATGAGCGAGATGGTTTTCTCGATGACCTCGACCAGATTGAAATCAACCTTCTCCTTGTACGGGCGGAAGAAATTTCTGAAGTCGTCAATGGTCTGCGACATGTGATTGATGGTTTCCAGCGTTTTCTCGACATTGTGCTGGAGATATTCCCGGCTGAATTTTCCGGTTCTGTAGGTCACCGGTAACTCCTGGGCCAGAAGGCCCAGAAGGTTCAGCGGCTGGCGCCACTGATGCGCGATATTGCTTATCATCTCTCCCATCGCAGCCAGACGACTTTGCTGCAGCAGCAGAAGTTCCTTTTCCCTCAGCTCTTCCTGCACGTTAAGACGCTCCGTGGTCTCGGCCTGAAGCGCCTGTCCCATCCGGATCCGCTCGTTTATTTCGTCCTGCAGTCTTTCGACGGTCAGCCTCAGCTCCGAGGTGCGCTCTGCCACCCTTTGTTCCAATATCTTGTTGGCCTGCTGCAGCCGCTCTTTAATCTGTTTGCTCTCGCTGATGTCGATGCAGGTGCCGATGTAGCCAAGCAGTGCGCCGCTTAGGGCGAATCTGGGGATGGCAGTCTCCGCGAGCCAGCCGTAGGAGCCGTCGCCGCGCCGCAGGCGGTACTCCATGCAGAAGGCGGTTTGGGCCCGGACCGCCTCCAGGAAGGTTTCCAGGCAGCGCTCCAGATCCTCCGGGTGTACCCCCTGCGTCCAGCCGTCGCCCAGTTCCAGTTCCAGACCCCTCCCGGTAAATTCCAGCCCTGCCCGGTTCAAGAAGGTAAGGCGCGCGTCGGGACCCGACTCCCAAATGATGACCGGAGCGGCGTCGGCCAGCAGGCGGAAACGCTCCTCGCTTTCCCGTAGCACCTCCTGTGCCCTCTTGCGCTCAGCTATGTCGCTCACCAGGCTCAGCAGATGTTTTTCGCCCCTGATCTCGATGACGACCGCAGAAAAGGAACCCCAAAAGACGTGTCCCCCCTTGTCCTTCATGACCATTTCCCGGTCGCGCACCACCCCTTTTTCCAGCAGCTCTCCAATTACCTGGGCGCGCTCCTCAACACTCGCCCAGATATCAAATTGCGCCGAACTGCGGCCGATCACCTCTTCCCGTGGGTATCCACTCAGGCGCTCTCCCGCTTCGTTAATCTCGACGAACCTGCCGTCCGACAGGGAACTTATGGTCATTCCGACCGGAGCCAGGTTGAACACCTTGCTGAACTTCTCCTCCGACTCCCGCAGCTGCTGCTCGGCCTGCTTGCGCTGTTCGATCTCCTCCACGATGGCAATAAAGTACTTGGGGGCACCGTCCGGGTCCCGCACCAGCGACACGGTGAGGTGTACCCAAACGGTTGAGCCGGATTTGCGCAGGAAGCGCGTCTCGGTGGCGTAGGTGCTGATCTCGCCCCTCAGCAGGCGCTGGATTTGCTCCCGATGGTGCTCGACGTCTTCGGGACGGCTGATTTCCTGGGTGCTTAGCTGCAGCAATTCGGCATTGGAATAGCCGAGGATAGTGCAGAGTCTTTGATTGATCCGCTGCCAGCCCCCTTCCAGGCTCACCTGTGCCATGCCGACCGCTGCCAGGTTGAAGATGGCATGGAAGAGCTCTGCGCTACTGTGCAGGGCCGCATCGAGGCTCTGCAGTTTCATGGTCTCTTGCTGATCGGGCATGTGTTTAGGCTCCGGCGCCGCTCACTTCCCGTCCAGGACTTCCCGGATCATCTTCAAAAGTTGGGTCGGCAGGATCGGCTTGGCAATGAAGCGGAACTCCTTGGTTTCGATGTCGTTGAAGGTATCCGCGGTATAGCCGCTGGTGAAGAGAACCTTCAGGCCTGGCGTGATCCTGGTTACCTCCTCATACACCTCCTTGCCGTTTTTCTTGGGCATGATTGAGTCGAGGAACAGCAACTGGATGCGGTTTCGGTGCTCCTTGAATTTCTCTATGGCGTCCTCGCCATCGTACGCCTCGATGACGCGGTAGCCGTAAGCTTCAAGAACCTTGCGGTCCAGGTTCCTGGTCGCTTCGTCGTCCTCGGCGACCAAAATGGTCTCCGTCCCGCCCTTGGGGGGCGTCTCGGGCGCCTGGGTCTGCTGCACCAGTTCGCGCATGGAGATCGGGAGGTAGATCTGGAAGGTGGTCCCCAACCCGGGCTCGCTGTAGCAGCTGATGAACCCATTATGCTGCTTGACGATGCCGTACACGATTGCCAGGCCAAGCCCGGTCCCCTTCCCGGAATCCTTGGTGGTAAAGAACGGCTCAAAAATCCTTTGCCGGATCCTTTCGTCCATGCCGACGCCGTTGTCGCTAAAGCTGAGGCTCGCGTACCTGCCGGGGCCACCGTAGCCGTGGGCCCTGACAAACTGCTCGTCCAGATCGACTACGGCAGTGTTGACCCTAATCGCGCCGGAGGAAGGAATGGCGTCGCGCGCGTTGGTGGCAAGGTTGATGAGAACCTGTTCGATCTGCCCGGAATCGGCCATGATGGTCGGATCATCCGGGCTGAGAATGGCCTGATAGGAAACGTTTTCCTTCAGAAGCATGACCAGAAGCCGCTCCACTTTTTTGACGATGCTGTTGAGGCTTACCGGCTTGGTCTCAAGGGGAGCCTTCCTGCTGAAGCCGAGCAGCGCCTGGGTCAGGTTGGCTGCGCGGCTGGCGGCCTCGAGGATCTGGTGCACGTTGTCGGTGAGCGGGGAGTCCTTGTGCAGTCTCAGGTTCAAGAGACTGGCATGCCCGATTATTGCGGTCAGTATATTGTTGAAATCGTGGGCGATCCCCCCGGCCAGCGTGCCGTGCGCCTCCATCTTCTGAGCCTGCCTCAACTGCTGCTCCAGGCTCACCCGATGGCTGATATCGCTTCCGATGGTGGAGGCGCTGGTGACCTTTCCCTCCGCGTCCACGATTGGCGAGATGGTGAGCGACATGTTGATAACCTTGCCGTCCTTTTTCCGGTGCAGGGTCTCTAGGTGTTCGATGTGCTCGCCTCGCCTGGTCTTTTCCAGGATCTGCTCCAATTCACTCTCCAAACCTTCGGGAAGAATCCCCGCGAAGGTCCTTCCGATCATCTCGACCCGGGCGAAGCCGTAGATCTTTTCCGCGCCCCGGTTCCAGCTGGTCACCACCCCGTCAAGGTCCATGCCGACGATGGCGTCGTCGGAAGATTCGACGATGGCACCCATCAGAAGCAACTGTTCGTCCGCATAACGCTGCTGGGTGATGTCGTTAAGAATCACCAAGAGCTTTTTCCCGATGAGGGAACCAAAAATCTCTACGATGCGCTGGGTGCCGTCTTTGCAGGTGACCCGGTAGCGGTGCGGATCGATGTCATTCCCGGTCCGCTGGGCCTTCCCCTTGGCATGCTCCCAGACCGCCCCCACCTGCTGTCGGTATGCGGCGTCAGGGCACGCCCTTTCCCACCAGGCATTAAAGTCGGGGATATCATCCTTGTTGTAACCGAAGATTTTCAGAAATCTGTCGTTTAGGAAGGTAACGTGCTGTTCCTGATCATAGATTGCCATGGCGATGGGCGAGCACCGGATTACCCGCTGGAAATCTTTTTCACTGGAGATCAGCGCCAGTCGCTGGCGGTTTTTTTCCAGCGCAGCACGCACCGCTGCAGGCAATCGCTTGAAATGTTGGGGCGATTTGACCACATAGTCATCGAGTCCGCTTTTGAGCGCCTGTACTGCAATTTCCTGGTTGCCGGTACCGGTAAACATGATGACCGGACAATCGGGAAGGATCGCCCGCACCCGACGCAACACCTCCAGTCCGTCGCTCCAGTTCAGCCGGTAGTCAGTTATGACCATGTCGAACCCGAGCTCTTCCAGCGCGCGCGTCAGCGCGTCCGCCTGGTAGATCTGATCGACGACCAGACCTGGGAATTCTTTCTGCAGCTCATGAATCACCAGGGTCCGGTCATCCGGGTTGTCATCGACGAGGAGCAGCTTCAGGTTTTCCATAGGCTAGCTCCTTGGGCCGGCAGAGCAGAGCTTGGGAGTTTCGTTAAGGCCTAGCCAGTACTGGGTGAGCGTCTGCATCATGACCAGCAGCGTGTTGAAGGAGACCGGTTTGACGAGGTAGGAGTTACAACCAAGCTCATAGGCTCGGTTGATGTCTGCTTCTTCCCGGCAGGAGGAGAGCACGACCACCGGCAAGCGCTTGAGAGTTGGTTGCTGGCGCAGCCAGGCCAGGAACTCAAGCCCCGCTCGACTGGCAATCAGATCGAGCAACACCAGCACCGGGGGTGGGAAGCTCTCGGCGTCGGCAAAATTACCTCGGCCGCCCAGATAGCGCTGCGCCTCATCTGGGTCGGCAACCGACTGCACCGGGGTTATCACACCGACCCGCTGCAGAGCCAGTGTGATAAAACGCGCATCGTCCGGGTTGTCATCCAAAAGCAAAATCGTGTGATGAACGTAGCTCATGTGCGGTTTCCTTTTCGGCGGATGGGACGGACTTGCAACTTGATAACCCTAGGGACTTTAAGGACTCAAAGGTCTCAAATAGTTTAAATAGCATAAATAGTTTAAATAGCATAAAAAGCTTAAGCAGCCCAATTAAGTCAGCAAGCTGAAATAGCAGTAAACACTCAGGGCCACTAAATGACTAAAATGGTTATAAGAGCTAAAAAGCTTAAATTGCTCTTGGAAGCTCGATCCAGAATCGGCTTCCCTCTCCCAATTGGGACTGCACACCAATGCGACCGCCCAGACGTGTCACTGCCTTGCGCGCAATGGCAAGACCGATTCCGTTGCCCTGATAGCTTTCCACGCCGTGTAAACGCTCGAAAACCCCGAAGATACGCTGCTGGTTTTCCGGTGCGATACCTATCCCATTATCCTGCACCAAGAGGCGCACCGTGTCGTTAGCCTGCTCCGCCCAAACGCGCAGTTCGGGGGTAACTCCTGCTACCACATACTTGACAGCATTCGAGAGCAGATTCAGCACCACTTGCACCAGTACCGCATGATCCCCCCTAACCTGTGGCAGGTTAGGGGCAACCTCCAGACGGAAGGCCCCACCCTCTCCTGCCAACGCAAGCTGATCAGCGGCATCCCGCACCACCTGCGCCAGGCTCACCGTGTGCAGCAGCAGCTCCTGGCGGCTCAGTCGGCTATAGTCCAAAAGATCCAGGATCAGGTGGTCCAGGTCGCGGGCAGCGGCGACGATGCGTCCCAAATATTCGCCGCGATCCGGGTCGTCTGGCTTGTTCTGGTTCTCCTGCAGAATCTCGGCAAAACTCTGTATGGCGCGCAAAGGAGCCCGCAGGTCATGCGAAACCGAATAAGCAAAGGCATCAAGTTCGTCATTGATCTCTTGAAGTTGCGCCGTCCTTTCGGCCACGCGGGCTTCCAGTTCTGAAGCGCCCTGCGCTATTTTTTGAAAGGCCTTAGCGTTGGCGATGGCCTGCGCGGCTATCTGTGCAACTGTTGTCAGTTGCTCCAGGTCGAACCGGGTGAATCCGTCCGGACTCTTCTTGTTATGAATCTCCAGGTACCCGATCATTGCTCCGTTGCCATCAATTAGCGGGACACTGACAACAGTTTTGACTCCGTAGGAGGTCGCTCTCAACGGATCGATCTGTGGGTCGTGCAAAGCGTCGTTACTTAAATGGGGCACGGCTTGGAAAACTACTCTGCCGGGGATCTCGTCTCCGGGAGACCACTTTTTATTGACAGGCACCTGTTGGCCATTTTTGAAATATCGGTAGCTGGAAATCCCTTCCGCGCAGCAAAATGCAGCCAGACCGCTTTCGGCTCCGACGATAACCATAGATTCGACGACAGCGCGATCGAGGATCTTGTCGATATCGAGCGTAGAGTGCAGCGAGGTGCTTAGTTTGCGTAAGCCCAAAAGCGCCTCTTCGACCGGCCTCCCTTGGTCAGTAACGCTGACAACTGCCCCACGGTACTCGGTAGATTTGTTTTCTGAAGTATCTTTTCCCATCGGCAGTTTCCTTCCTGGAAAGATCGGATAACGCATTCTGATTATAACGGAGACGTATTAATTTGCACTAACATTTAGCACCATGGCGTTAAGGGGAAACTCATAAGGCAAGGATTTGTAAGAGATCTCTCGGGGTGAATAGTCGCTCTGCGAATATCGTTCCCAGGCTCCCGCAATGGAATGCCTCAGTGGACGCACCTTTGTTCCATCAATCGACGCTGGAAGGTCTCAGGGGGCGCTACGCGCGCCTCCTGCTTGGAGGCAGGAGCACCCGAGGCTGTCGCCCTCACGTTGGTGGGTGGGAACGAGGGCTTAGAGATACTGAAGTTGATTTGATTCCGGGGCGTTACTATGGGGAGGGGTAGTGGGCGCTGACATCCAGTAAGGCGTAGACTCTGGTTAAAGCGGCATTGCTGCCGCTCATTTCGCACTCCTGCAAGATTTTCTTGCGGTTATATTTGCGAACTCAACGAGTCGCTAAAGTCGGTTGTTGGACCCTCCAGCTCAAAGCGGAGCGCGCTTGGTGTCTCCTCCCAAAGCCTGATACAGGGTCATGAGGTTCCTGTGCCGGTTTAGCCTGTTTTCGACCAGTGCTTTTTCCGCGGTACGTCTGGTTTCCTGGGCGTCCAGCCAGAACTGGATGCCACTGGAGCCGGCACGGTAACGAATCTCCAGCAGCTGTTCCGCTCCTTTGGCCAGGGCAACTGCCTCTTCCAACTGCAGGCTTTCCGCCGCTAGCCGGTCGTGCGCGGAGAGGGCATTTTCCACCTCACTCAAACTCGTGTAGAGCGTTTGGCGAAAATTGACGACTGCCTCCTGATAGCGGGTATCGGCAATTTTAACGTTCAGTTGCATGGTATTCCACTGCACGAAGGGGAGCGCCAGCCCGGCTCCGAGCACTCCCACCGGGTTTTGCAGTACGTTCACCAGGCTCGTGGAACTCCCTCCGAGGCTCCCGGTCAGGGTAAAGCTCGGATAATAGCTGGTGCGCGTCGTGTCCAGGTCCGCCAGCAATTCCCGCAGGCGCAGTTCGGCGGCCCGCAGGTCGGGTCTTTGGCCCAGCAGGCTTGCCGGAAGCCCGTTCTCAACTTCGGGAAGCGCACCACCCGGCAACTGTGCCGGCTCGGGAACCGCATTTTCCGGAGCCTGGTCGAAGAGGATTGCCAGGGCGTTACGCGCTTCGCTGCGCTGCTGCTCCAGTTGGATGAAGTCCGCCCGCTGGCTGGCAAGCGTTTGCCGGGACTGCAGCAAATCGACCTTGGATACTGCTCCGCTGCGATATCTTAGTTCAACCAGGGACAGCGTCTTTTCAGCGTACTCAATACTGGCACGGCTAAGCGCGATGCGATGGTTCAGGAAGCCGATCTGCCAGTAGTTCGCCGCTGTTGTGCCTATCAATGAGAGCGCGGTGCCCTGCCGATCGAATTCGGTGGCCTGGGCCTCGAAACTGGTGGAATCGCGCGCGGAGGCAAGTTTGCCCCAGAGGTCAAGCTCGTAGTTGAGCGACGCGCTGACGCTATGGGCCTGGGTATTGACGCCGCGTTTCAGGTCGCGGCTCACGGAACTGTTTGCTCCGATGGTCACCGAGGGGGTCAGGTTGGTGTCGGTAAGTCCCGATTGCAGCCGGGCGCGCTGGACCTTGATGGTTGCCGCGGCGAGATCGTTGTTGCTGCGCAGGGCCCGGTCTATCAAATGGTCCAGGACCGGATCGTTGAAGCGCTCCCACCACTTCCCACCGCTGGCGACCGCGCTGCCGGTAAGCGTCGCCGTGCTCCACTGCGCGGGGAGCGCCACCTGCGGAGGCCGGTAGACCGAGCGCGTAAGTCCGCTACAGCCACAGGTCAGGGTGACAGCCAGAAGCAGACTGGCTGCGCTCAACATGCGTAAACCAGCGGGTAAACAGCGCCATCTTTGCGGAGCCTTCTGGGATGGAGAAGTAGCTTTCCCCCTCCCTAGCCCTCCCCCTCCGGGAGAGGGGACTGTTGGATCGCCAACCTTCCTGAGTGCCATTTCAGCCTCCGATTTCACGCCATGGAGGAGGCTTCTACGGAAGTAACCAGAACTTTTGACATGGAGGGACAAGTGCTCATATATTTTTTTGTTCAATAACTTCTGCATGGTGCTCAGCTACTCCCTGGCAAGTGCTTGGATCGGATCAAGGTTGGCTGCGTTTCGCGCCGGCAGAAAGCCGAACAGCACACCGATGATCGAGGAACAGAGAAAGGCGGAAACAATGGAGGCCACAGAGAATTTCAGGGCGAAGCTCTTAACAAAAAAGGCGAAAACCATCCCCGCACCGTAGGAGAGCAGTATGCCGATCCCCCCGCCGATCAGGCAGACCAGCACCGACTCAATCAGGAACTGCTGCCGGATGTCGCTTCTCCTGGCCCCCACCGCCATCCGGATGCCGATCTCGAAGGTGCGTTCGGTGACGGATACCAGCATAATGTTCATGACGCCAATACCGCCGACCACCAGGGAAATGACTGCTATGGCGGAGATCATCAGGGCAAGTGTCGCGGTGGTCTTTTCGATGGTTTTCATGATGCTGTCGGAGCTTGAGGTGAAGAAGTCCTTACTGCCGTGGCGCTGCTTCAAAAGCTTGATGATGCTTTGTTCGGCGATCTGGTTTGATACCCCTTCCTTGATGCGCACCGTCAGCGAGTTGAAGAACTGCTGGCCCAATAGCCTGCTCATCGCTGCGGAGTAGGGTATCCAGAGCTCCAGATTCTGGTTGTTGCCAAAACTGTTCTCCTTTGCCTTGGTGACTCCGATCACCTCGCAGGGGAGACTCCCGATCATGAGCACCTTGCCGATCGGGTCGTCGTCCTCCCCGGGAAAAAATTTCTTCCGGGTGTTCGGGTCGATGACCACCACCTGCGTCTGCCGCTGCACGTCGCCGGGGCCGAAGAACGTGCCTCGGTCGAGGTTCAGCCCCCGGACCCGGAAATAGTCTTCGCCGACCCCGTTTAAGGCGGCGTTCGCCGTCTGGTTGCGGTAGCGCAAAAGGACGCTTCCGCTGGCGCCTGGAGTTGCGGAGTCCGTATAGACCTGATTCTTCAGCACTTCGAGGTCGGCCGGGACCAGGGTCTGCACGTTAGCCGCCTGCTCGTCGCCGAAATCGCTCCCCGGGTAGATGTCGATGACGTTGGTCCCCATGGAGCTGATGTCGCTAATGACCTTCTGGCGTGCCCCCTGCCCGAGCGCCACCACGCTTACCACCGAGGTGATGCCGATGATGATGCCGAGCATGGTAAGTAAGGTGCGCATCCGGTGCGATGCCATGGCGATCAAGGCCATCTTGAAGGCCTCGGCGAAGCGGCCCCAACTGGCGCGCAGCGGGTTGGCACCTTCCTCGCTGGCGTGCCGGGCCAGGACCGCAGCGGGAACCGCGCCCCCTGCCCCGGGATTTTGCTGGTCGCGGATGATCTCGCCGTCGCTTAGCTCGATGATGCGCTGGGCGTTTTGGGCGACCTGCAGGTCATGGGTGACCAGGATGATGGTGTGACCCTGGGCGTGCAACTCGAGGAGGATGTTCATCATCTCCTGGCCGCTCTTTTTGTCCAGCGCGCCAGTCGGTTCGTCCGCCAGGATGACGTCGCCGCCGTTCATCAGAGCCCGGGCGATGCTGACCCGCTGCTGCTGGCCGCCGGAGAGTTGGCCGGGGAGGTGCTCGCGGCGCTCGGAAAGCCCGAGACGGTCTAAAAGTTCCCGCGCCCGCGCTCGGCGCGGCCCCTTCGCCATGCCAGCGTAAATGGCAGGTATTTCGGCGTTTTGAAGCGCACTCAGGTGGGTCATCAGGTGATAGCGCTGAAAGATGAATCCGAAGTATTCCCGGCGCAGGCGCGCCAGCTCGTCACCGGAAAGCGAGCCGGTTTCCGCCCCGAAAATACGGTAGCTCCCCTCGCTCGGCCGGTCCAGGCAGCCCAGGATATTCATCAGAGTTGACTTGCCGGAGCCCGAGGGGCCGACGATGGCGACCATCTCTCCGGCGTGAATGGTCAGGTTGATCCCCTTCAGTACGGCGATTTCCTGGCCGCCGGTCGGGAAACGACGCCATAAATCGACAAGTTCCAGTATCGGCTGACTCACGCTTAGCGCCTCCCCGACGGGGGGCCGGGATGCCGGCTGGAACTGGCATTGGCCGGCACCGAACTGCTGTCGCCGATGACCACCTTGTCACCTTCCCGCAACCCCTCAAGCACCTGCACCTGGACGTTGTCCGAGATGCCGACGCGAATGGCGCGGGTCTCGGGGGTCCCGTTACGCAAAACCCGCACGCTGGACCGTCCGTCCTTGGCCCGCTGTTCCAGCGCCGAGGCGGGAATGCAGAGCGCGCCCTTGGCGCCGTTCACCACGATGGAGACCTGCGCCGTCATGGCGACCCGCAGCTTCCTGCCGGGGTTGGGAACCTCGAAGAGCCCGTTGTAATAGACGGCGGCCGTACTGTTACTGGTGCTGGCGCTGTTGAGGTTCGTCGCCGTGGAGGTGGCAGTCGAGGCAGGTTCGACCGCGCGCAGTTTACTGGCGTAGCGGGTGTCGGCATCGCCCAGTAGGGTGAAATAGGTCGCCAGGCCGGGCTTGACGCGCATGACGTCGGCCTCCGATATCTTGGCCTTGACGGTAATGGTATTGAGATCTGCCAGGGTGAGGATGGTGGTGGCGGACTGGGTGGAGACGACGGTCTGCCCCTCCAGGGTGGCAATGGTGAGCACCACGCCGTCCATGGGAGCGACGATCTCGGTATAGTCGAGATTGGCTTTAGCGCTGTCTACGGCGATGGTTGCCTTGTTGATCTGGGCGTCCAGAGCGGCGAGGTCGGCTCGTGTGCCATCGAGTTGCGCCTGGGCGCTTTCGAGGTCGGCATGGGCGATGGCGTCCTGGGCGATAAGATCGCTTTGGCGCCGGAAAGCGAGGGTGTACTGCTTCAACAACGCCTGCTTGGAGAGCTTCTGGGCCCGCGCGCTTTGCAGCGTTGCCTCGGCGTCCCTCAGGGCGTTGCGCTGCAAAACCGGGTCGATCTCAGCCAGCAAATCGCCCTTGTGTACCTGGTCACCCAGGCCTACATGCAGCTTTCTGAGCTGCCCGGAAACCTGGGCGCCGACATCTACCGTCTTGAAAGCGTTGAGGGTCCCACTTGCCAGTACCCTTTCCTCGATATCCATCTTGGCTGCAGTCGCCGTAATATAGGTCGGTATATCCTTGGCAAGTAAGAAGTGCTTTACCAAAAAACCTGCACCGACAAGTAACACAACTGAAATGAGCATGATGATGCTTAGTCTACGGCTTATTCCACTCATCGATTATCCTGACTCCTTTGATTCTATGTCTTTAGAGCTGGTCCTGATTACACTCGGGTTCGCTGAGAGCAGCAGTACTGAGACGCATGCAATGCGTCTCTACCATAATCTTTAGAGGCGGCCCGTTTCAAAACGCCACATAAGGCCCGGTACCCAGGGTCGAGGTCTTCGCATCAATGCCAAAAAAGACGCTGCGTCCCAGGAAAAACGGCAGTCCCCAGTCAAACCCGAAGCTCGAGGTGCCGCCTATCTCCGAGAACACTTCGTTATTGGAACTGGTCAGCCGGGAAAAATTCCCCAGATTGAAGGAAACCGCTACGCTCGGCGAGCCAAGTGCTCCGACCGTGGTCGCGGAAAGCGTGGAGGTCGCAGACGGACAGTACCAGGCGGAATCCGGAGAGGCGCAGGTCGTGAGCGCACCCGGGAAAAAGAGTCCGTTGGATCCGGTGTCCAGAAAACTGAGACTGTTCGAACCTTGAAAGACCGCGCGGAACTCTCCGCTTTGGTCAGTCGGAAGCACTGCCGGTGAGGCGGGGGTGTTGTTGGTCCGGGTGCCGACACCCAGGATGAGAACGCCGTCGGCTGAGGGCTCTCCGCCCAAAGGAGCTGCCGGCAACTGCACAAGCAGCCCGTTATTGTCCAAAGGCAAGCTCGCCACCGGATTTTGCACCTGATTTACCAGGGAAACAGCAGTGCCGCTGCAACTAGACCCGACGCAGCGGTAATAGATGCCGTTACGTGCACTGGTGACACAACGGGAACCGCAATCCTGGGGAAAGGGCCCTACCCCGAGAATTCCCGCGAAACCAGCCGCGACCGGGTCCGCGTCCGGGGTGCCACACGAGGTGGGAACGGAGCCGAAGTTGGCGTCGATCACCTGTATGGGAACCTGCACGGCCGGTTCACTCCCGAGTTGCACGCCGGCAATCTGGACCGGTCCCCAGAGCGAGGAGCCGTCGGCGAACTGGATGCACTGCGCTAAGGTGCCCGAACCGCTGGCAGCCTGGGTAAGCGTCAGTCCCGGGATGGCACTCTTGAAGATGCGCAAGCCGTAACTTCCGGTGTCCAGCAGGATATCGTTGATCGTTTGGCAGATGGAACTGTTCGGGTTGCAGACGGTGACGCTGACGCACGGCTTATTGAAATATCCGTCGGAAGTGGCGGCCGAGCAGAGGCTGCCGTTGACGGAAATTGCCATTACGTTAGCAGCTGGAGTGCTGACTGTCGACAGGGTCAGCGAGGTTACGCCCGAGATCGTCCCGAGGGTTGCACCGATGGTTGCGCTGCCCACTCCGGAGCCCGTTGCGGTGGCAAGCCCGGCGGAGCTGATTTGCACGGTCCCGCTGGCGCTCCAGACGACCCGGGTAGTCAGGTCGAGGACGCCGCCGTCGGAGTAATGTCCTGTCGCGCTGAACTGTTGACTGGCCCCGGGGGCGATAGAGGCATTGGCTGGCAAAACCGTTATCGATACCAGCGCGGCCGTGCTGATGATCAAAGTCGTCGATCCTGTCACGCCCCCGAAGCTGGCCGTGACCGTGCCGCTGCCTGCTGTCGTTGAGGTGACGAGACCCGTGGGGCTGATTGGCGCGGCTCCGGAAGCAGCCCAGGTGACCTGGGACGTTAAATCCTGGGTACTGCCATCGGAATAATTCCCGACAGCGCTGAACTGTAATGACGCTCCGGGAGCGATGGACGGATTGGCTGGCGTGACGGCAATGGAGACCAGCGTCACTGCGGCAGATGAGTTACCAACACTGCCGGAACCGCTGGCGCTACCGGAACCGCCGCACCCTCCGCAGAGGGCTAGAACCAGAAAGAATACGATACTACGAATGAGGGCGTCAATTGATTTCATTAAAGCTTACCCCCTCTGGCACTAGGGCGGGAAGGTAGGCCCGGCCGCGCAGGTTGCGCATGTGGCCCCAGGTCTCGACCACCACCCGGTTCGCGCGCACCCTCAGGTGACGTTTCCCTCGTCCGTGCGGGGTCTTTTGCCGCGCGACCTGATACTCGCTGGCATAGGAGCCGAGCAGTGTCGTCAGGTCGGGGTGGACCAGTCCGTTCCAGGCGACGCCGAAAACGACCCCGGAAGCGGTGAGGTATTCCCTGACCAGGGTCGCGTCAGAAGTGATTTCCTGAACGGTATAGTTGGTCTGGCTGGACGAGGTCGTTTTGGTCGACGACAGGGCCTTGCGGTCCTTTGCCAGCGACGCGGAGCCTTCGCCGAGGGCGGCTCCTGCTTGCCAGGGGGAGGACCAGGTCAGGACTAGCATCAGTAGGGTCAGGACGGTGAGGTTCATTTTCATGGCGGCGTCATCCTTTGCTGATTTAGCGGCACAACTCAAAGCTAAGGGGAAAGTCCCTCGGGCAGGGGGCCTTTGATAAGCTCACGGACCTCATCGGCCCGACTCGGTTTGTCTATCACCCTGAAGATTCCGGCCTTGGCGGCAAGCCGGGACACCTTCGGGGAGGCATCTCCAGTAGCCAGAATGATCTGGAGATCCGGAAGGAGCTCTTTGGCCAGTACAGAGAGTTTGAATCCATCCATACCAGGCATGTTGAGGTCGGTAACCATGGTGGCACAGCGATACATTTTCAGTATCTCCAGAGCGTCCACTCCAGAGGTCGCGTAGTGAGCTATGACACCTCTTTCCTCAACGATACTTTTTACTAGCCGTAGATACAGTACATCATCGTCCACAAAGATTACAGTGTGTTTTTTCATGACATTCGCCTCCTGATGCCGTCAATGAGGTTCGTCGATCAAAGCATGGCAACTCAGTAACTCACAGTTACTCTGGTGATCGTCTCGCGAGTCCTGCAAGTATCAGCGCCGCCGACATTATTCTTTCAACACAACGCTGCTTTTCATGATTTTCTCCGGCGTTGTCTGGTTTGCTCATTGCACAATGATACGGGTCGACCTGAGTTAGCATCATTCTGTTTTGACTGCGTCCTTGGGAGGTCCGCCGCTCGGAGGTGGGCCGCCTCCCTCCGGTACCGCGACCAATCGCGAGCCCATCTGTCTGCAGACCGCCTGCATCGTACCTCCGCGCGGCGTGGTCATTTCCACGATAGTCCCTTCACTTTTGTCCAAACAGGCGTCGATTGCCTGTTGGGGAGGCTCCGGAGGCGAATGCGTGCCATCGGCTGAAAAGTTTGCCCAACCGGAAACGGGTATGAGCCCTACGAGCGCCAGAGTCAGTATGGTCATTTTCTTGCTGCATATTTTCATTTTGAGTCTCCTTTCTCGTTCAGTTTAATTTCTTGGCAGTCTCAATGAGGAAAGCCAGTTTGCTGCCCGATTGAGCGTTCCAAAGTCCCCTCTCCCGATTAACTCCACCTCCCCTCCCCTTCAAGGGAAGGGACAGAGTGGGTGGGGCAGGACGGCAACGGCTCTGACTAAACCCGACTCGGGTTAATCTATCCCACGAACGAGAGGTTGGTAAAACGCCACCCCGTGCTGGTCAGCAGGAAAACGAACAGAGGGTCATGGCGATCGCACTGCCTCAGGACTTTTCTCAGATCCTGCAGGGACCTGATTTTGGTGCTATTGACCTCAGCAATGATATCCCCGTTTCTTACGCCTCCCCTGAAGGCCCCCGACTCACGATCCACCACCAGGACCGCTACTCCGCGCTGAGAGGATAATTTTTTGCTCTCTTCCGCTTCCAGCTTAAGATCAATCAGTGTCATTCCCATCAGATTCAAGGTGGCGTTTTTCCGGTCGAAGCTCACCCCCTGACTCGAGTCCGTCTCGAGCGCTTCTCTTTTTTTTAAGGATGCCCCCCTGAAGGCAAGTTCCATCAGATCACCTCCACTCATGGTCGTTTTCCGGACCGTGCTGCGGTCCATGCTGCGGTCTTTGCTCAGGCTCTGCTCCGCAGTAGGGGCCGCCCTCCCCTGCTCTCTCTGGGCGAAGTCTTTCCGCCAGGGAGCGCTGCGCCGGGGTCAGCACTGCGCCGATCCGGTAATGGGTTCTGGCACCAGCTACCATGCTTTCAGTCTCCACCCCGGCAAGCGCGGCAGCCGCAGTTCGAATCGCCTGCTCGTTGAAGGTCGCAGCGCGTTCGGCCAGGTGCAGCGCGTCACGCAACTCGCCCGCCTTTTTATGCCGATACGCCGTCTTGTCTTTTTCCTCGCTAAGGATCGACTGTATCTGCCCCTTTTGGACCTCGCTCAGTTCCAGGATGCGCGCCAATCCTGCAGGGAAGTCACCACGGGAAGCCGGCTCGCCGCATCCCGGAGGCGGCGGGTTTCCCGGACCAGGCATCGCCTGGCAAAGAAACGTCCCCCCCAGAAGCATCGCGCCACCCGCCAGTACCGCCAGTTTAGTGTTCATTTTGTTTCTCCTTTTGTTGACATGCTACAGCTGTCATGCTTTACCTGGGTAAGGACGCCCGCCTTATCGAGTAACGCTCTGTCTGGATGAATCCTACCTCAGAGCGTGGTTAAGATGGGTCAAGAGATGTCGGGATTTGTAAGCTCCCAAGCCTTTACTTTGAGCAGTTCTTTACAATTCTTAACAGTGCCGGAAAGCTTTTTTCCTATATACTGCCCCATAAAAACGAGTAGGGGACCTGACACATGCAGAAGAGAATCCTGATCATCGATGACGATACCGGTCTTTGCGAGTTACTCACCAGCTACCTCTCCAGTGAGGGATTCGACGTCGACTCGACGCATGACGGGGAAGCGGGGGCCGTAAGAGCGCTGGCGGGCGACTATGCGCTGATCGTTCTGGATGTCATGCTCCCCAAGCTGAACGGTTTCGAGGTGTTGCGCCGGATACGCCAGAGCTCTCAGGTGCCGGTCCTGATGCTGACCGCCCGCGGGGACGAAATCGATCGCATTGTCGGCCTGGAAATGGGAGCGGACGATTATCTCCCCAAACCGTTCAACCCCCGCGAGCTGGTGGCCCGCCTGCGCGCCATCCAGCGGCGCACCCTGGCAGCGCTGCCGACCGGAGAGCTGAAGCCCGACACCCTTGAGGTGGGCGACGTGACGCTGGACCTCGGGACGCGCACTGTGCGCTGCGCCGGAGCCCCCATCGAACTCACCTCCTTGGAATTCTCCGTGTTCGAGGCGCTGCTGCGCCTGGCCGGCACAGTGGTGAGCCGCGAGGAACTGACCAGGCAGGCGCTGGGGCGCGAGTTCGGCAGTTACGACCGCAGCATCGACGTCCACGTCAGCAGCCTGCGTAAGAAACTAGGGCCCGGCTCCGGCGGTGAAGACCGCATAAAGTCGGTGCGTGGCATAGGCTACCTGTACGGCTATTCGTCGGCCGAACGCAACCGGGCCAGCTAGGGGGATCCATGCGGACCATGTTCGTCAAACTCTTCCTTTGGTTCTGGCTGGCGACACTCCTTTCCGGAATCGTCTTTTTCCTGCTGGCCTTCAATCTAAGGCTCGCTCCGATGCACGAAGAGCGCATGCGACACTTCGAGGCGGAGCACAATCGGACCCTGACGCAGGCACTCACGCTGTACGGTCATACGGCCGCCGCGGTTCGTGAAAGGGAGGGAACAACGCCGGCGCTCCCCGGCGCTGAGCCGGGAGCGCCGAACGGAGCAAAGGCATATCTTTTTTCCGGGGATGGCACAGCACTTTCGCAAGGAGTTGCGCCGCAAGTAAGCGATGCCGTGCGCCGAACCGTCAGCGGTGCAGTGGATGCTCCCGGGCGCGCCAGGAGGGATGTCGTCGTCGTCAAGGTGTTTGGCCCGTCCGGAAAGCATTACTTCGCCGCGATGCAGACCGCTCCTGGCCCGCCGCCCCGGGAGCCGCTGGGGCACTTCCCCTTCCCGCCCGACTTCTGGCTGCAGATGTTGATCACCTTCGTGGTCAGCGGCCTGGTCTGCTACGGACTTTCCTGGCGCATCACCGCCCCGGTGCGCCGTTTGCGTTCCGCGGTCCAGGCTCTTGCCCTGGGAGACCTCGCCACCCGGGTCAACGTAAGCGGCGCGGTTGTGGGTGACGAACTGACTGACCTTGGGCGGGATTTCAACTTGATGGCCGTGCGCATCGAAAAGTTGGTGACAGCCCACAAGCAGTTGGTGCGTGACGTCTCCCACGAACTGCGCTCTCCGCTCGCGCGGTTGAACGTGGCGCTCGGGATCGCCCGCAAGCAGTCGCCGGCGTCGGCGGAGCCAGCTCTGGACCGGATCGAGCTGGAGGGTGAACGGTTGAACCAACTGATCGGTGAACTGCTGACCTTGAGCCAACTGGAAGGGGGTGCCGCCTGGGAGAGAAGCGAGGTTGATCTGTCTGAGCTTGCCGACGAAGTGGCTCGGGACGCTGATTTCGAGGCTAGTGCCAGTAACCGGAGCGTGGTTTTCCAGCCTTCGCCCGGGCTAGTCGTGCAGGGAAATCGCGAGATGCTGCGCCGAGCCCTGGAGAACGTCATGCGTAACGCCGTGCGCTACACCGCGGAAGGAAGCGTCGTAGAGGTGAACCTGGAGCGGGTGGCGGGCCAAGGAGTATTGCGGGTGAGGGATTACGGCCCGGGGGTGCCGGAGGCGCAACTTATGGATATTTTTCGTCCTTTTTACCGTGTGGAGCAGGCGCGCGACCGGGAAAGCGGCGGGACCGGCATCGGGCTTGCTATATTCGAGAAGACCGTCACCCTGCACGGCGGAGCGGTTTCGGCGCGAAATCTTCCTGAGGCAGGGCTCGAAGTGGAAATCAGGTTACCGTTGGCGGGCCGGCGCTGAATGTGGGGCATCACCCGCTGGCAGTGTGGTAGAGACGCATTGCATGCGTCTCCTGCACCTCGTTACACTTGCATCACCAGATCGCGACAGCGCTGAGACGCATGCAATGCGTCTCTACCTGAGGGGGCGTAAGAGGGAACCATTGGTTTCTAAAGCCTCGACACAAATCTGTTTCCCTTGAGGTAGAACCGGAGCGGCTTCCCCGCCCAATCGCCCGCGTAGTCAACCCCCACCCTCGGCCTGACAACGGTCTCCGGTGGCACTTCCCCCGGATTTGCCGTGATAAACAAATCTTCGCTGACCAGGTCGTGGCCGTTTTGCCCCTTATCGATCTGCATCGCCCGGCAAAGAAGCCCGGGGCCATAGTTACGGGTGCCGCAGCGAATCGCTTTCCTTAAACCAGGTCTCGGAATGCGTGACGAGGCCACCGTCAGCAGAGTTAAACGGATCGTAATTGAGTGTCAAGGTGAAATCGCGCGTTACGAGGTAGCTGCCGGTGAAATTGAAGGGGGGGGCTGTTGCAGTGAGGGTAAAGGATCCTTTCCTACTGTTAAGTATCGTGTTCACCGAAGTGCCGAGCCGATACACTCCGCTTGACAGCAGGGAGCCCTTGCCCGTGAGGCTCAGCGTATAGCCGGTATCATCCAATTTGAGGGTGCCGCTGCTGTAAGACACAAAAGAGACGGACCCGCCCGGTGCGGTGAAGCTCGACCCGGAGGAGACCAGCCGATAGGTTCCCTTGGTGTTTGCCAGTACCGGCGTCGTCGCAACGGCGTTTTCGCCCGCCCCGCACGCCGCTAAAAATAATACCAGCACTCCCCCCAATAGCCGATGCATGCCATCCTCCCCAACTTTTACATGCTGACGGTACTACTAGGCGCAGTGCCCAGGTACTTTTCCCCTTTCCTTATGGGCATGGCGGGTATGCACGGAGGTCTCGGCCAACAAGACCCTTCGTCGCATCGATGAAGGGTCTTGCGACCTACCCGCTAAATAAACCCGCCTTTTGAGAGTGACTTAGCGATCATCTCCGCCAAATCTTTCGAGACGCTGACAATGTTCTCCGGCTCCGAACTGGACACGGTGGCAGCCCAGAGGAGCTTGCCGGTCGAGGTGCCGAAAAGGTTTACCTGGATGGTGGCAATGTCGTAGCTCGAGATGTAGGCCGGTCCATAGGAAGCCATAGAGCCGTAATAACCGTAAAGATCCCAGCTGGGAAAGGCCTCGGGGTACCAGTAACCTGGGTAGTTGTTGACATAACCCGGCTGTACCGAGGTCTGGCGCTCGACCTTGATGGTCTGTACGGTGAGTACCGAATCGGCAGCGGCTTTTTTGACAGCCTGATCCAGAATGGTCGCTTCACCCTTCAGGTCACCAGGCATAACGGTATGACTTGCGACAGTCTCGACTCCGTGCTTGGCCAGTTCACTGGCGATCACGCCCTCGTAGACCGCGCGGTTGGAGTCCTTCCTGGTGATACTCACGATCAGAAGCTTGTGGAGTCGGGCAGGTTGCAAGCTCGGGTTGCGCCAGGTGTCGACCACCGATATCGAGGAGCAGGAGCAAAGGAGCGCTGCACAGAGGGAAAGCAAGATCAGTCTAAGGATGGTGCGCATCATACCTCCTTGACGGCCCCGGGAGTGAGAGGTTAGTCCCTGAGTCGTCGGTTGTCTGAGTTTAGAAAAGAATCCCATCCGGAGCATCGGGACCTTCCGGAAAGGTCTGTCGCAGAAAAGATCCGAGGCATAGCTACTCATTGCGAAATGCGTTAAAATATTTATATCAAGTTGCCGCGACTTGGCAATGGTCTATACTTGGAAATGTTTAACAAGACGCCAGACTCAGACTGTCGATTGACCCCGGGGACCTAACCACGTCTTGAGGCATAGCGGTGCGTTGCATAGAGTTCTCCGTCACGAGTTTACGGAGTTAACAGGAGAAATGTCATGGAAAAAATCAAGCACATTCTAGTGGTCAGCAGGCTGAGCCAGTACTGCCGAGAAGCAGTGGGGATAGGCATTTCTCTCGCCAGGAAATATGACTCTCAACTTTCGGTGCTTCACCTGGTATCAAACCCAGTAAGTATGGAGGCTCTGAATGCACCTTTGCCCTATCCCGACGCCAAACACAAATCATATGCAAGCATTCAGGAAGAAGTGCGCGAAGAACTGGATAAAATCCTGAAAGAGGAGATCAGTGCGGGGCTTCCCATCAACATTTTGATCAAAGAAGGAAGGCCGATCGATGAAATTGTGCAGACGGTAAAGGAAGAAGGGATAGACCTCTTGGTGCTGCTTGCCCATGAAGAAGGGCGTCTCGAGCATCTTCTCTTTGGTCGTGACAACGACGCAGTCATCCGCCGGATGCCCTGCTCCATCCTTTTGGTGAAACGGGAGCCAGATTCGGTCGTCTGGTAAGTACCGAAGCCGCAGCCGCGGTTTTGTTCGTGACCAAGGGTACCATGCTTTGGGCGGGCATTAGCCGGTTTCACACCTTCGAGTTTTTTCTGTTTTTAACTGCCACCTGACAGGAGATTTATCCAATGCAAAGCTGGATTTGTACAATCTGCCAGTACGTCTACGATCCTGCCGAAGGGGATCCCGTGAACGATATTCCGCCGGAGACCTCTTTTGAGGACCTGCTTGAGGCGTGGTCCTGTCCGGTTTGCAAAGCGGGCAAAAGTTTTTTCACTCCTTTCAGCGAGGAGTAAATTTCCTTAGGGGGGTCGGCAGGCCAGCACGCCCCTTGCCAACCATGAGATCTTCCGGGCTTAGCCCTACGTTCTCTCCCTACCCCTATAACCGTCCCTAAGTCTCTCCTTCACCCCCAGCTCTCAGAAAATTTTTCTTCTGTTAAGTATTGAAGTAGGGAGTAAATATAAAACGGGGGAGAGCTGAAGCTAAAGAGGCAGGAGTGAGCTTAAAACCGTAATGGCGGTGGGTATGACGGCAGTTATGGATGACTCAAAGTTAAACGTTTCTGGAGCGCGCCGGTTTATTCAGGGACGACGATAGCCACTACTTTTCCGTGATCCTTATCTTCAGTCACCAGAAAACGGTGGTTATTGAGATGCCGGCAGATATAGTCAAATCCGAACGGCATCGCGAACCTGCAGTCCTCATTGTCAATCCTGCAATAGAACATTTCCTGCGCTGTTCCGGGGATATTCGCCCCGACTCTGCTGGTCTGACATTTCCCCAGGGCGGGATTCCGGCTTCCGGTACGTCGGGCGAATTTAACAATGATTAGTACCCTTAAATGCGTTGGTCGTTGTCAGTATAATTATATCCTAATAGATATAAACCGCACCGACAAATTAATGTCGCTGGTGCCGGTGCCTAACTGGTGCCTACTATCCGGCGTTACTGTCTCAATGCGGTCAAATTCCTGCGGCGCCCGTACCGGTAGTGTGGTAGAGTGAACCGGCTTCCTCAAAAGCTTTCCCTTTGAAGATCTTCCCGGTTCAGCAGGATTGACATGATCATTTTGGAAACGCGTAAGGTCACCAAAAGATATCAGCTCGGAAACCGGGAAATCACGGTTCTTGACTCTGTCTCCCTTTCCGTCGCGCAGGGCGAATTCCTGGTGGTGAAGGGGGAAAGCGGCAGCGGTAAATCTACCTTGCTGACGATCCTCTCCGGGCTTGACCGTCCCGATGCGGGGCGCGTCCTGATCGAAAACGTCGACATCACCGACCTTGACGAGGACGCCCTGGCGCCGCTACGAAATTCCACCTTCGGTTTTGTGTTCCAATCTTTTCACCTAGTCCCCTCCCTGACCGCTCGGGAAAACGTCATGTTCCCCGCCGAGTTGGCGGGCGACCCGCAGGCGCGCGAAAAAGCAGAGGCGCTCCTTGCCCGGGTGGGGCTCAGCGAGCGCATGGCGAGTTTTCCACACCAGCTCTCCGGCGGTGAAAAGCAGCGCTGCGCCATTTGCCGCGCCCTGATCAACGCTCCGCGCATCATCTTTGCCGACGAGCCGACCGGAAACCTCGACTCGGTAAACGGCGCCGCGGTCCTCGAACTGCTCCTGGAGCTGCACCGGGAACGCGGCACGACGCTCCTCATGGTCACCCACAGCCCGGAAATCGCCCTGAGGGCCGATCGGGTCGTGACGCTGAAGGACGGCAGGATCGTGGCGGACGGCCCCCGTGCTTAATCTGCGTTTCGTCGCACGCCAGATAACCGGCGCCAAGCGCCAGTGCGCCGTCTTTGTGCTCTGCGTCGCCCTTTCTATGGTAAGCCTGGTGTCGCTGGGGAGCTTTAGCCGCTCCGTGCAGTCGTCCCTTTTGCGCGACGCGCAGGCGCTGCACGCAGCCGACATCATCATCCACGCCCACGCCCCCCTCCCCGCGCCCCTGCAGGAGAAACTCGCCTCCCTCACCCGGCAAAAGGTCCTGGTAAGCGCCCGCTACTATGAATTCTATTCGGTGCTGCGCAAAGCGGTCGGCGAGGGTTCACTTTTGAGCAACCTGAAGGTCGTCGAGCCGGGCTACCCGTTTTACGGCAAGGTCGTGCTGGCCTCGGGCCGCTCCCTGAGCGAGGCGCTGACGCCGGGAAGCCTGGTGGTCGAGCAGTCGCTCTTGGACCGTCTGCAGATTCATCTGGGTGACGCGCTGCGCGTCGGCAACGCGACCCTGACCGTCCGCGACGTGGTGCTGCAGGAGCCCGACCGGCCGGTAAACTTCTTCGCTCTGGGGCCGCGCGTGTTTGTCGCTGCCGCCGATCTCGAGGCGCTCGGGCTGATCGGCAAGGAAAGCCGCGTGGAATACGTGACTCTCAGCAAGGTTTTCCAGCCTAAGGACGTGGACCGCGTCGCGGCAGAATTGCGGCAAAGCCAGGGGGAGAGTCGCCTGCGGGTCGATACCTACCAGAGCGCGGACTCCAGGGTAAAGCGTTTCTTCGACAACCTGCTGTTCTTTCTTAATCTAAGTGGCATTTTTACCCTGCTTTTGGCCGGCTTCGGCATCCAGAGCACCCTCTTTGCGCTACTAAAGGAGCAGGAGCGCACCATCGCCGTCATGAAGGCGATCGGGGCCCGAAGCCGTTTCATAATCGTCCACTTTTTGGCCGTCACCCTGGCCCTCGGTCTGGCCGGCACAGCTCTGGGACTTGCGGCGAGTCTTGTTTTGCAAAGTTTCCTGCCGGTACTTTTCCGAGGCTTGATCCCGACACAGGTGGAATTGACCCTATCCGGCTGGGCGGTCGGGGAAGCGATGCTAATTGGATTCCTGGTGGTGCTCCTTTTCACCGCCCTCCCCTTGTACCGGCTAAAAGAGCTCAAGCCGCGGGCGATCTTCGGCAAAGACGAAGCGGCCAATTTCTGGAACCGTTCCACCTGGATTATTGCCGGCGCAGGGAGCTGCTTTTTCCTCGCCATGGTACTAATCCGGATCCGCGAGCTGAAAACCGGCCTCTATTTCATTCTTGCCCTGGTGCTGCTGGTTCTGGTCGCCTACCTCCTCGCCACTGCGGCCCTTCGTTTTTTGCGGAGCAGAAATCCGAAAAACCTGGCGCTGCGTCAGGCGCTCAAGGGGCTCTTCAGGCCGCGCAGCGCCACCCGGTCGATCACGGTCACCCTGTCGGCCGCCCTCGCCGTTATCTTCTCCATAACGCTAGTGGAAAAGAACCTCGACGCCTCCTTCATCGACTCCTTTCCACCCGGAGCACCGAACGTCTTTGCCATCGACATCCAGCCCGCGCAAAGGGCGGGATTTGCCGCAATCCTTGGCACCAAGGCCGACTTTTTCCCGATAGTGCGCGGCACCGTGAACGCCATCAACGGGCAGCCAATAATTCCGGAAAAGGAGCGCGAGGCGCGCGGCGACAACCTGGCACGCGAGTTCAACCTTACCTATTATGACAGTCTGCTGGGCGACGAAAAGATCGTCGAGGGGAAGACCCTCTTCAGAAAGGACTGGCCCGAGCAGCAGGTGTCGGTGCTCGATACCGTGCTGAAGATGCATCAGATGGCCGTTGGCGACACCATCGCCTTCCGGGTCCAGGGGGTGCCGATATCGGCCCGTATCGCAAGCGTGCGCACTAGGACCGGCTCCGGCTTCACCCCCTTTTTTTACTTTGTTTTCCCCGGGTCCGTCCTGGCAGAGGCGCCGCAGACCTTTTTCTGCGCGGCGCGCATCGATAAGGAGCGAATTGCAGGTTTACAGAATAAGGTCGTGGCGCGCTTTCCCAACATAAGCGTCATCGACCTGACCGAAACCGTCACCATCTTCGGGCGTATCATGGCCAGGCTCTCCCTCATCGTGCGGTTTTTTACCTCTTTCAGCATGGCAGCCGGGATACTTATTGTGGTGAGTTCGGTCTTTGCCACCAGGTATGCGCGAATCCAGGAGGCCGTGTATTTCACCATACTCGGTGCGCGCCGCAGGTTCGTGCTGGCGGTTTTTGCCGCAGAAAGTCTGCTCTTGGGGCTGACCAGCGGGTGCATCGCCCTTTTCATCGCCCAGGTGGGGAGCCTGATCGTCTGCCACCGGTCCTTTGAACTGGAGTACCGCCCCTACCCCGGATTGAGCCTACTCCTGGTGCTGGCGACTGCGCTGCTGGTCCTTTGCGTCGGCATGGCCGCCTCGGTGTCGATCCTGCGCCAGATGCCGGTCAGTTTTTTGCGCGAGCAGACGGATGAGTGAAATTGGCGGTGGGCAATCAGCTATCATCAGACCGATCGGTCGAATCCGACCGATCTGACCAATGAAAAGCAAGTGAGGGGGGAAACCATGAAATTTCCAGGACTACTGCTGGCGCTTCTAGCGCTGGCCGCTGGCGCACTGGGCGCCGGGTGCCAAAAGGAGAGCGGGTCCGCGCCGGCCCCGCCTGCTGCGACTCCCTCCTTTCAGGGCACCATTGTCGCGGTCGGCGACAGCCTCACGGCCGGCTTCGGACTGCAGGAAAGCGAAGCCTACCCGGCGTTGCTGGAAAAAAAGCTGCACCAGGCGGGCTACCGCTGGCAGGTCATCAACGCGGGAATCAGCGGCGAGACCAGCAGCGGGGCTCTCGCGCGGGTCGACTGGATTCTTAAGCTAAAACCGGACATCGTTATCCTGGAGACCGGCGCCAACGATGGTCTGCGCGGGGTAGACCCTGAGCTTACCCGCGGCAATATCGATAAGACGGTCGCCCTGCTGCAGGAAAAAGGCGTCGTCGTGGTACTGGCCGGAATGCGTATGGTGGCCAACCTGGGCCCTGCCTATACCCGGGAATTCGCAGACATTTACCCTAAAGTCGCCGCCAAGCACGGACTTATTCTGATTCCCTTCTTTCTGGCGGGCGTGGCCGGAGATGCCAGTTTAAACCAGGCAGACGGCCTCCACCCCTTGGCCCCGGGATATAAAATTGTGGCGGAGCTGGTCTACCCGTACCTGCTGCAGGCGATCGACAGGAAAAAAACGGGTAAGAGTTCGGATTAGCCGGAGTCTCTTTCTGTGAGGGTTAAAAAAAGAGCGTGCAAGTGGCGTCTTGGCTTGCCTTTTTGCTCGGTTTAATATACAAATGCTCTGTTAAAATGGGCAGTGCCTGATAATCGCTCATTCGGGTTTTCCCCTGAAATAATAGCGCTTAACAGTCAAGCTGCCTCCTCCATGCCCAAGCCTTGTCCTTCTGCCCTTTGAGTATCTATTAGGCCATCGCAGTTCCGTTGCAAATACGCTGGCAACAGGAGAAGCCCGTTTGAACCGATTCTCACCATGGTGTGATGCGACCGATCACCCTGAAAAGAAAGCTTGCCTCGGGTCCTGGTCTGGCGCTGCGGACGCCCCTGCCTCTGGGCAATCGAGCCTGAAGGAGGCGCTCCGCTCGGTGCGCCACCCCCTGTACCTCGTGGAGCATAACGGCGCCCTGGTTGCCGAGCTTGGCGGCGTAGGACACCTGGGCGCGGGCTCGGCAAACGGCCTCACCCTGGCAGGATACGCTCCCCCTTGTCTGCCGGAAAACCTGGGCGACCCTGGATTTTGCCGAGAACTCGGCATCCGCTTCCCGTACCTCGCCGGCTCAATGGCCAAAGGAATCAGTTCGGCCGCCATCGCGGAGGAACTGGGCCACGCCGGAATGCTCGGTTTCTTCGGCGCCGCCGGCCTTCCCCTTTCCCAGGTGGAGGACGCCGCCGACCGCCTACACGCCGCGCTTGGCGATATCCCCTATGGCTTCAACCTGATCCACTCCCCGCACGAACCGGAACTTGAGCGCGAGCTCGCCGAACTCTACATCAGAAAAGGAGTGCGCATCATCGAGGCCTCCGCCTTCCTGGCGCTGACCCTCCCCCTGGTGCGCTACCGGGTTCACGGCATCCGGCGCGGCTCGGACGGCCGCATCGTGACGCCGAACCGGATCATCGCGAAGGTGTCGCGCGAGGAACTTGCTGCCAAATTTTTCGCGCCCGCGCCGGAAAAGCTGCTGCGTCAACTGGTCGCCGAAGGCTCCATCACGGCCGAGCAGGCCGAACTGGCGGCCCTGGTGCCGCTGGCGCAGGAAGTCACTGCGGAAGCAGATTCGGGCGGGCACACCGATAACCGCCCCGCCATGGCGCTCTTCCCGACCATCCTTTCGCTCGCAGCCAAGTTGGAGCGCCAGTACGGCTACGACCGCAGGCTCCGCGTAGGCCTCGCCGGCGGCATTTCCACGCCTGCCTCGGCCGCCGCCGCTTTCGCCATGGGCGCCGCCTACATCATGACCGGATCGGTGAACCAGTCCTGCGTTGAGTCCGGCACCTCCGACGCGGTGCGACTCATGCTTGCCGACACGCACCAGGCCGACGTCACCATGGCCCCGGCCGCCGACATGTTCGAGATGGGCGTCACGGTGCAGGTACTGAAGCGCGGCACCATGTTCCCCATGCGCGCCGCCAAACTCTTCGAGCTGTACCGCGCCCACAAAAGCCTGGACGACCTCCCCGCAGCCGAGCGCGACAAGCTGGAGAAAACCCTGTTCCAGGCGCCCCTGGAAGATATCTGGCGCGACACCCGCGCCTACTTCCTGCTCCGCGACCCCTCCCAGGTGGAGCGCAGCGAGCGCGATCCCAAGCACCTCATGGCGCTGGTCTTTCGCTGGTACCTGGGGCAAGCGGCCCACTGGGCCAAGGACGGCATGGCGCCGCGCCGCATGGACTATCAGGTCTGGTGCGGCCCCTCCATGGGCGCCTTCAACGAATGGGCCGCCGGCTCCTTTTTGCAAGCTCCCGAACGACGTAAGGTCGTCACGGTCGCCCTCAACATCCTGCACGGCGCGGCTCAGATTAGTCGCGCCAACTTCCTGAGAAGCCAGGGGATCGACCTGCCGCAGGAAGCCCTCGCCCAGGAACCGCTCGAAATCGCACAAATCAAGGAGTACCTTTGTTGAAAACTGACGATATAAAACCCGCCGTGTCCAGCATCGGAACTCAGCTGGCTATCATCGGTATCGGCTGCCTTTTCCCGCAGGCTGAAGACCAGAATGCCTACTGGGCGAACATTATGGAAGGTGTCGACGCCATAACCGAGGTCCCCGATTCTCACTGGCCGGTCGAGGCGTACTACGACCAGGACCAGAAGAGCCCGGACCGGACCTACGGCCGGCGCGGCGGTTTCATCTCCGCGGTCGACTTCAACCCGATGGAATTCAACATTCCCCCGAACGTGCTTGAGGCGATCGACACCTCGCAGCTTTTGGGACTGGTGGCGGCGGGACAGGCGCTGAAGGACGCGGGCTACGGCCCGGAGCGCTCCTTCGACAAGAGCCGCGCCTCCGTCATCCTGGGAGTCACCGGGACGCTAGAGTTGGTTATCCCACTCGGCGCCCGCCTGGGGCATCCGATCTGGAGAAGTGCCTTGAAGGACGCCGGCGTAGACGACGCCGTCGCTCAGGACGTCGTGGAGCGCATCTCCGACTCCTACGTCCCGTGGCAGGAAAACTCCTTTCCCGGGCTCCTCGGTAACGTGGTCGCCGGCCGGATCAGCAAGCAGTACGACCTGGGCGGCACCAACTGCGTGGTGGACGCCGCCTGCGCCAGTTCCCTTTCCGCCCTGCATCTCGCCTCCATGGAGCTTGCCTCGGGGAAGGCCGACATCGTCGTCACCGGCGGGATCGACACCTTCAACGACATCTTCATGTACATGTGTTTCAGCAAGACCCCGGCGCTCTCCCCTTCCGGTAACGCCAAGCCGTTCGACGCCAGCGCCGACGGCACCATACTCGGCGAAGGGCTCGGGATCGTGGTGCTGAAGCGCCTCGCCGACGCCGAGCGCGACGGGGACAAAATCTACGCGGTGATCCGCGGCGTCGGCTCCTCCAGCGACGGCAAGGGTGACGCCATCTACGCTCCGAGCGCCTCGGGACAGGTCAAGGCGCTCAGAAACGCGTACCAGAATTCCGAGGTGACGCCGGAGAGTATTGGCCTCCTGGAGGCCCACGGAACCGGCACCAAGGTGGGCGACGCTGTCGAAATAAGCGCGCTTCGCGAGGTGTACGGCGAGGGGATCAACCCCTGGTGCTGCCTCGGGTCGGTGAAGTCACAGATCGGACACGCCAAGGCTGCGGCCGGTGCCGCCGGTCTTATCAAGGCTGCTCTTGCGCTGCATCACAAGGTGATTCCTCCCACCATCAAGGTGCAGAATCCCCAAAAAGAGATCACTGCGGGTCTCACCCCCTTCTACATCGCAGCGGAAAAGCGCCCCTGGTTCCCGCGCGCGGGCATGCCGCGACGCGCCGGAGTCAGCGCCTTCGGCTTTGGCGGTTCGAACTTCCACGTCGTCCTGGAGGAGTACCAACCAGTCAAGAAGGCCGCAGACTGGGACGGCTACACCCAGCTCATCACCTTCTCCGGCGCCGACGCCGCGGCTATTTCCGCCGGCCTGGACCGGATACTTCCCGAGAGTCCCTGGAACACCCTAAGGGACCTGGCATCGGTTTCCCGCGCCGGCTTCGACGCCCAGGCGCCCTGCCGCATGGCCCTGGTTCTCGAGCGTAACAGCACTAATCTGGCAGCGCTTTTGAAAAATGCCCGTGCCATGCTCGCCAAAAGCCCGAAGTCTGCCTGGCAGACCCCGGACGGAGCCTTTTACGCCTGTGCCATGACCCCGGGACAGCTCGGCATGCTCTTCCCCGGTCAGGGTTCCCAGTATACCGGCATGCTGAACGACCTAGCCTGCCGCTTCCCCGAGCTTTTGAACTCGATTGCCGCGGCAAACGACGGCTTTGATTCCGGCGACGGCAAGCTCCTCTCGGACATCATCTACCCGGCCTCCGCTTTCGACGCGCAGACCAAGCTCGCCCAGGACGAGGCGCTGCGCGCCACCCAGGCGGCTCAGCCGGCAATCGGTGCGGCAAGCCTTGGTGCGCTGCGCCTTTTGGAGAGCTTCGGCGTTTTCCCCGCGGCGGTTGCCGGCCACAGCTACGGCGAACTGACCGCGCTCTGCGCCGCCGGCTGCCTCGATGAAGCTGCCCTGCACAGCCTGTCGCGCCTGCGCGGTCAGCTGATGGGGGCCGGAAAAGGCGATAAGGGGAGTATGCTGGCCGTCTCAGCCCCGCTTGCCAAGGTGAGCGAAGTCATTGCCCAGGAAAAGCTCGATCTGGTCATCGCCAATCGCAACGCCCCGTCGCAGGCAGTCCTCTCCGGCAGTTCCGCCGAGATCGCGCGGGCCGCGACGGTTTTTTCCGCACGCGCCCTCACCTGCAAGCAGCTTCCGGTCGCGGCAGCCTTTCATAGCCCGTTGGTCGCCGACGCGGCAGCCCCTTTTCTGGCTGCCCTGGAAAAGATCAGCCTGCATAAGGCTCAGCTTCCGGTCTACGCCAACACGAGCGCCGGCATCTATCCGGCAGATGAAGTCCAGGCTAAGGCCCTGCTGGCCAATCAGCTGGCCCAGCCGGTTGAGTTCGTCGCCGAGATCGAGGCGATGTATGCGGCCGGAATCACCAGTTTTGTCGAAGTCGGACCGGGCAATCGGTTGACCGGCCTGGTTCAGGCGATACTTGGCGAGCGTCCTCACCTGGCCGTCGCCCTCGACGCCTCCGCCGGGAAGCGCTCCGGCGTTGCCGACCTGGCCCGGACCCTTGCCCAGTTGCTGGTCCTCGGCCACGGCGTTGAGCTTGCGGTCTGGGACGCAGGATACCGCCCCGCCCCGACCGGTAAAAAGCCTCTCATGACTATTCCGCTTTGCGGCGCGAACTACACCAAGCCCAAGCCCAAGAGGCCTCCGGTGCTTCCCTCCCGCGTCCTGGCCCCTGCGACTCCGGTCCTCCCGGCGCCCCTGGCAGCTCCGACCCCTAGCGCCCCGGCTCCGGCAGAGCTCCAGCCCGCAGCTCAGCAGGTTCAGCAGCAGGCCTTCCAGCAGCCGGTTGCGCAACAGTTATTTCCGCAGGCGCAGCCTGCACCGGCCTTTAACCCGCCGGCGTCCCACACAGCTCTCAGCGAGTCGCTCCGGATGACCCGGGACAGCATGGCGATCCTGCAAAAGATACAGGAAGACACCGCGCAGTTGCACCGCCGCTTCCTCGAAGGCCAGGAAAGCGCTACCAAGACTTTCCAGACCCTCCTGGAGCAGCAGCACCAGCTGATCATGGGCGCTGCCGTAGCGCCCGTTTATGCTCCAGCCGCCCCGGCAGCGCGCTTTGCCGAACCGACGGTCAGCGCCCCGGTCGTTCATTTTGCTCCCGCAGCAGTCTTGACAGTTGCACCTAGCGTAGCTACTCCTGCACCTGCACCCGCACCTGCAGCTGCAGCTGTAACACCTGTCGCGATCGCGGTTTCAAGCCCGTCGGTTGCAGCAGCCCCGGCGCCCCCCGCCACTGCCGCTGCCGCTTCGGCCAACCTCGGCGCCGGCATCACCGAGACCCTGCTCGCCGTCGTAAGCGAGAAAACCGGTTACCCGATCGAGATGCTGGAACTCGACATGGGGATGGATTCCGACCTCGGCATTGACTCCATCAAGCGGGTGGAAATACTCTCCACGCTCCAGGACCGTCTCCCGGGCACGCCGGTCATAGGCCCCGAGCATCTCGGGACCCTGCGCACTCTGGGCGAGATCGCCCTGCATCTCTCGGCTGGCGCAACTGCCGTGGCTACGGTCACCTTGGTCAGCGCTGCTGCGACCCACCAGGTTAGCAGCGCTCATATCACCGAAACGCTGCTTGCCGTCGTGAGCGAGAAAACCGGCTACCCCATCGAGATGCTGGAACTCGACATGGGGATGGATTCCGACCTCGGCATCGACTCCATCAAGCGGGTCGAGATCCTTTCAACGCTTCAGGACCGTCTCCCCGGCACGCCTGTTATCGGCCCCGAGCACCTTGGAACTTTGCGCACGCTGGGTGAGATCGCCGCTCACCTTGCGGCGGGTGCCGTTTCAAACGTACCTGCTACTGTATCTGTCGCACCGGCAGCCAGCGTCGCAGCAGTCAGCGTGGCGCCGGGCGCGCAGGTTAGCGGCGCAGTCGTCACCGAAACCCTCCTTGCCGTCGTCAGCGAAAAGACCGGCTACCCGGTCGAGATGCTGGAACTCGACATGGGAATGGACTCCGACCTCGGTATCGATTCCATCAAACGGGTTGAGATCCTCTCCACGCTCCAGGACCGGCTCCCCGGGACTCCGGCCATCGGCCCCGAGCACCTCGGCACGCTGCGCACTCTTGGTGAAATCGCAAACCATCTCATCGGCAGCGGACTCGCGCAGGCGGCGAGCACTTCGGCTCAAGAGGAATTAGTTCAGGCGACACCAGTTATCGCCAGCTTCGATATAGCGGCGACTCTCCTTGAAGTAGTGAGCGAGAAGACCGGCTATCCGGTTGAAATGCTGGAGCTCGAAATGGGGATGGATTCCGATCTCGGCATCGACTCCATCAAGCGGGTTGAGATTCTCTCCACGCTCCAGGAACGGCTCCCCGGCACTCCCGCCATCGGCCCCGAGCATCTCGGGACGCTGCGCACTCTGGGAGAAATCGTGCGGCACCTCGAAGCAGGAAGCGCTCCGGCCGCGCCACCCGCAGCGAAGACGCCTTCACCTGCGGCAGCACAGGCAGTCGAAGTCGATATCGCCGCAACACTTCTGGAAGTGGTCAGTGAGAAGACCGGTTATCCCGTCGAACTGCTGGAACTCGACATGGGGATGGATTCCGATCTCGGCATCGACTCCATCAAGCGGGTCGAAATTCTCTCCACGCTGCAGGAAAGGCTTCCCGGCACACCCGCCATCGGCCCCGAGCAGCTCGGAACGCTGCGCACCCTGGGCGACATATCGCGCTTTCTGTCGGCTCCGCTGCCGACGGCAGTCGTCGTGCAGGTCGCAGCAGTCGAGACGGCGCTCATTGAACCGGTCAAGGCCGCAGTCCCGGGGGTCGAGCGCAGCAGCGTCGTCTCGGTTCTGCTGGACGAGGATGCCAACCCTGACGCCATCATTCTTGCCAATGAGGGTGAAATCTGGGTTACCAACGATGATTCCGCCTTCTCCGCGGAGCTTTGCAGTATTCTTCTGGATCACGGCTGCACCGTGCGCAAGGTTGATGCTGCCAACGCACACCACATCCACCCGACCGGGAAGCTTTCCGGACTGGTCATCTGCGCTCCGGTGGCCGGAACTGACGATCTTTTCCTGGAAAACGCCTTCCTACTGATGAAAAACGCCGCCAAGGCGCTCGGTCAAGCTGCCGAAGCCGACGCAGCCGTCTGCATAACCGTTTCGCGGCTGGACGGCCACTTTGGTTTTGGCCCCGGCACCGTGCTGAAGGACCCGCTTTCCGGGGGCTTAGCAGGGCTCTCCAAGACGGCGGCGCGGGAATGGCCCGAGGTAGCCTGCAAGGCGATCGACCTGGGCGAATTCCCGAGCGCCGGAGCCGCAGCTGACGCTGTTGCCGTCGAACTGTTTCGCAGCGGACCGGTCGAGATCGGGCTCACCCCGGCCGGACGTCACGGCCTGACCCTTGCCGTTTTGCCGGCGTCCGCCGCCCCTGCCTCCGCTCCTGTCAAGGAAGGCGAGGTCGTGGTGATCACCGGTGGCGGACGCGGCGTGACTGCTGCTGCCGCCCTGGCCCTCGCCCAGGCCTACCGCCCTTTCCTGGTACTGCTGGGGCGCTCGCCGGAACCGCTGGACGAGCCGGAGTGGCTGAAAGCTCTCAGCGAAGAGGGTGAGATCAAGCGGGCCATCATGCTGAATGCAGTCGGAAAACTGCATCCGCGCGAAATCGAGGAGCGCTACCGTGCGGTCCTCGCCGCCCGTGAACTGCGCTCCACCCTGGAGCGGATTACGGCAACCGGCGGCAAGGCGGTCTATCGTGCGGTCGATATCCGGGACGAAGGCGCCATGGAACTCGTGCTGAACGAAGTGCGCCGCAGCCATGGACCGATCCGCGGCATCGTGCACGGCGCCGGAGTGCTCGCCGACCGTCTCATCGTCGACAAGACGCCGGAGCAGTTCGAGCAGGTCTACAGCACCAAGGTAGCCGGCCTGAGGACGCTTCTGAACGCGACCTACAACGACGAGTTGCGCTTCATCGCCCTCTTCTCCTCCAGTACCGGACGCTTCGGGCGGGTGGGACAGGTCGATTACGCCGTAGCCAATGAAGTTTTAAACAAGACCGCCCAGGCAGAGGCAAGGCGCCGCTCCGGCTGCCGCTCCGTCAGCATCAACTGGGGCCCCTGGGATGGTGGCATGGTCACCCCGGCGCTGAAGAAGGTCTTTGCCGAAGAAGGGATTGGCGTCATCGACCTGCAGCAGGGTGGAGAATTCCTGGCCCGCGAGATCGCCGCCAGCGGCGCTCCGGTCGAGATCGTTGCTTTAGCCGGACTGTGCGAACCGACGGCAGCCGCCCAACCCTCGAAGCCGCAAAACCTTCAGGAGGCCTTCGCCCTGACACTGACCGTTTCCGACTACCCGTTCCTGCGCTCGCATGTGCTGGACGGGAAGGCCGTGCTCCCGATGGCGGTCATTGTCGAGTGGCTCGCCCACGGTGCGCTGCACGGCAACCCGGGTTTCCGCTTTCACGGCTTCAACGACCTGCGCATCTGCAAGGGGGTCGTCTTTGAGGACAGCACCGCCTTCACCCTGAACGTGATGGCCGGGCGCGCAGTGAAACGGGAAAGTTTCCACCTGGTGCCGGTGGAGCTTTCCAGCCGGGGCGCTAACGACCGGACCGTGCTGCACGCGCGCGCCGAGATCGTTCTGGCCACCAGGCTTCCCGAGGGAATCCGCTCCATTACCGATTTGCCGAGCACCCCCTACACTCCGCCCAACGGAGTCATCTACAACCGTGAACGGCTCTTCCACGGGCCGGACCTGCACGGCATCGAGCAGGTGGACGGCTGTTCCGCAAAGGGGATAGCAGCGGTCGTGAAGGGCGCACCCGCCCCTGCCTCCTGGATCAAACGTCCGCTCCGGAGCGTCTGGCTTACCGATCCTTTGGTTATCGACAGCGCATTCCAGCTGATGATTCTTTGGAGCTTCGAGCGTTTCGGCTCCGGCTCGCTCCCCTGCTTTGCCGGGCGCTACCGCCAGTTCCAGGAAGCCTTCCCGCGCGACGGAGCGCAGGTGGTGATCCGCGTCACCTCGGAAAGCGCCCATGGCGCCTCCGCCGACATGGAATTTCTCGACCGGCACACCGGAAAACTCGTGGCACGACTGGAAGGGTACGAGTGCGTCATCGACCCATCTTTAAAGCAGGCTTTTCAGCGCAATCAGTTGCAGCGTCCGGTTTCCGTTGAGTTGGGGGCAGCTTGAGCATGCAGTCCCCCTCGGTAGCAATCGTCGGCATCGGCGGAATTTTCCCCGATGCTCCTGACCTGACGGCATTTTGGAACAACATCCGCAGCGCAAAAAGTGCCACCCGCGAGGTGCCCGAGGGGCGTTGGCAGCTTTCCGCCGACGCCGCCTTTGACCCCGAAGCGGGCAAGGCAGATCACGTCTACTCGCGTCGGGGCTGCTTTATCGACGCCATCCCGGAGGTCGCCGAGCTTTCCGGCCTGCGCCTGGAACCCGCATACCTCAAAGGTTTGGATCCCCTGTACCACCTGCTGCTCCATGCCGGCACCAGGGCCTTCGACTCCGGCGTTACCAAGCCGCTCGACCGCTCCCGGATCGGCGTCATCATCGGCAACCTGGCGCTCCCCAGCGAAAAGTCCGCGGAACTCTCCCGATCCTACCTAGGGCGCAGCTTCGAGGAAAAACTCCTCGGGCATGCAAGCCAGGTGGTGCCGGTCGATCCCCTGAACCGTTACGTAGCCGGGCTTCCCGCCGGGCTACTGGCAGCCGCACTCGGCCTGGGCGGCGGTTGCTGCACCCTCGACGCGGCCTGCGCCTCCTCGCTCTACGCCATCAAACTCGCCGTTGATGAACTTCTTTCGGGACGCGCCGACGCCATGTTGACCGGCGGGCTTTCCCGGCCCGACCCGCTCTACACCCAGATGGGCTTTTCCCAGCTGCGCGCCCTGTCGCGCCGCGGAGTCTGCTCCCCGTTCGACGCGGCTGGAGACGGTCTTGTGGTCGGCGAAGGTGCCGGGATTTTTCTGTTGAAGCGCACGAAGGACGCTATCGCTCACGGCGACCGGATCTACGGGGTTATCAGGGGGATCGGTCTCTCCAATGACGTGGGGGGAAGCCTGCTGGCTCCTCTTTCCGACGGGCAACTACGCGCCATGCGTGCCGCCTATGCCCAGGCCGGCTGGGCGCCGCAGGATCTCGACCTGATCGAGTGCCACGCTACCGGCACCCCGGTCGGCGACGCAACCGAAGTAGCCAGCCTCAAAGAGCTTTGGGGAACTGAGAGATCCGGAGCGCGCCAGTGCGTCATCGGCTCGGTCAAGTCCAACATCGGACATCTTTTGACCGCCGCCGGCGCCGCGGCCCTCACCAAGGTGCTGCTTGCCATGGCCGAGGAGACCCTGCCGCCGACCGCCAATTTCGGCGCGGCTCCTGCGGGCTTCGCGTTGGAGCAGAGCCCGTTTCAAGTTCTCAAGGCGGCAGTGCCCTGGACGCGGCGTGGCGACGGCATCCCGCGTCGCGGTGCGGTGAGTGCTTTTGGTTTCGGCGGCATTAACGCGCACTTGCTGGTTGAGGAGTGGCTGCCGCAAAGTGATGATCGTTCCGATCAGACCGATGGGAAAGCAAGCCCGACTGGAGCTGTTGGAGCATCCTCTGGGACGCGAACCGGCGCTGCCGGGCGGAACCCGAAAGGGAGTGAACCAATTGCGGTCGTCGGCATGGATGCGCGCTTTGGTCCCTGGCAGTCCCTGGCCGCCTACCAGCAGCGTGTGCTGGGCGGTGGTCTTCCGACCCAGCCGGGCAAGCCGAAGGACTGGTGGGGAGCCGAGAAAAGCGCCTGGTTCGCCAAGGAAAGACTCAAAGACACCCCTTTCGCCGGTTTCTACCTTGACGAGTTCGCGCTTCCCGCCAACGCCTTCCGGATCCCGCCGAAAGAGTTGGAAGAGATGCTGCCCCAGCAGGTCCTAATGCTGCAGTCGGCTGCCGCCGCCATGGCTGACGCCGGACTGGACCGCTCGGACAACCTGCGGGCCGGCGTCTTCATCGGGATAGCGCTTGACCTCAACAGCACGAATTTCAGCTTCCGCTGGTCCATTGCCCAGAAAGCCAGGCTTTGGGCCAAGGAACTGGCGCTCGAGCTGACGGAACCGGAAATGGCCGCCTGGGTCGCCCAATTGCGCGACCAAAGCGGTCCTCCCCTGACTGCCAACCGCACCATGGGCGCGCTGGGCAGTGTGGTGGCAAGCCGGATCGCACGGGAATTTCGTGCCGGCGGCCCGAGTTTCACCATGTCCAGCGAGGAAAGCTCCGGCCTGCGCGCCCTGGAAACTGCGGTGCGCCAGCTGCAGGTAGGCGAAATTGACCGGGCCATCGTCGGTGCCGTCGATCTGGCAGGAGACCTGCGTGCCGTCCTCGGTCAGCACCAGGGTCGACCTTTTTCCAGCTCCGGCGCAGCCACTCCCTTTGACGAGCGCGCCGACGGAAGCATCGTCGGCGAGGGTGCGTCCTGCGTCATTTTGAAACGACTCTCCGACGCCGAGCGCGATGGCGACCGGATCTATGCAGTCATCAAGGGGATCGGCGAGGCAAGCGGCGACCTGATGCTCCCCGGCACCGCGGCCTACCGCCACGCCCTGGAGCGCGCCTACGACGAGGCCGGCGTGAAACCGGAGCAGGTCGGATATCTGGAGGCTCACGGTAGCGGAAACGCAGCCGAAGACCGGATGGAAGCCTCCGCGCTGGCAAGATTCTTCGACGCTGGCCGGAGTGAATTGATTACCACACAGGATGCCTCCAAAAACGCTCCTGAAGAGGGCGTTCCTGCTCTTCTGGACCAACGGAGCCTGGCGGTTGGCAGCGTGAAGGCCGACATCGGCCACTGCGGCGCCGCCTCGGGTCTGGCCGCCTTCGTTAAGGGGTGCCTGGCTCTGTATCAGGAGATCATACCGGCCTCCCAAACGGCCATCACCCGTCCGCTCGCCAAACTCGCCGGCGACGGTGCACTCTACTTGCCGGCCACTTCAGGCTATTGGCTGCGCAACCGGGCCCAAGGTGCGCGGCACGCCGGCATTAGCGTTTTTGGCGTTGATGGCAGCTGCGGCCACGTGGTCCTGGCAGGATATGACAATCCCCCGGCTCGCGTTGCGCTGGAGCGCTTAACCCCCCTTGGTCTTGGCGAGGAGTCGCTGTTCTGTGTGGCCGGTGACGACCGCCAGGAACTGGCAAGCGCCCTCGACCTGCTGCGCAAGCACGCAGGCGCCCTGCCCCGCCCAGACCTCTCGACGCTGGCCCGCACCTGGCAGAATCGGCAGAATAGCTCGGCTGATCTGGCGCTGGCAGTTTCGCTGGTCGCGCGCAATTTTGAAGAACTGGACACCCTTATCACCCAGGGAGAGCGGCTCCTGAGCGCCTATGCTGCGCAGGCGGACACGCTGCTTCCCCCCTCCATGCGGGACCGCATCTTTTTCTCGGCTAACCCGATTGGGAGCGCCGGCAAAATCGGGTTTGTTTACCCCGGTTCGGGGAACCATTACGCGGGGATGGGGATGGAACTGTCCGCGCGCTGGCCCGAGATCTTCCGACGCCAGGACGCCGAGAACCTGTACCTCCGCGACCAGTTCCAGCCTGAGCAGTTCTGGAATGGCGCTCCGATGGAATCCGTCAACGAGAACCACCTGGCGGTCATCTTCGGGCAGGTCGCCACCGGATGCGCGATCAGCGACCTGGTACAGAGTTTCGGCGTAACGCCCAAGTCCGTCATCGGCTATAGCCTTGGTGAGTCCGCCGGGCTTTTCGCCACCCGCACCTGGCTGGAGCGCGACCTGATGCTCGCACGCATGCGGGCATCCACCCTCTTCACGCGGGACCTTGCCGGCGAGTGTCGCGCAGCGCAGCGCGCCTGGGGCGAAGGTTCCGGAAAAGAGATCGTCTGGAGTATCGGCGTGGTCGACGCATCGGCCCGCGAAGTGCGTCGGGCGCTTAAGAAGACCTCAAGAGTCTACCTTTTGATCGTCAACACGCCGGACGAGTGCGTCATCGGCGGGGACGCCAAGTGGGTGAAGCATCTAGTCGCCATGCTCGACTGCCGGTTCTTCCCGCTTCAGGGAGTCACCACGGTGCACTGCGAGGTGGCACGCGAGGTGGCCAACGCCTACCGTGATCTGCACCTTTTCAGCACCAATGTGAACCCGGAGCTGACTTTCTACAGTGGCGCCACGGGAAGCCCGTACCAGGTAAACCGCCGCAGTGCAGCCGACGCCATCTTGGCCCAGGCAGTCGAGGGCATCGACTATCCGAGGGTGATCGAGGCGGCTTACGCGGAGGGTGTGCGCTACTTCATCGAGATGGGACCGGGTGGCTCCTGCAGCAGGATGATCGGCCGCATGCTAGCCGGCCGCCCCCATGTCGCCAGGTCCGCCTGCCTTCCCGGCGTCGAGCCGGGTTCCGCTGTCCTGAGGCTTTTGGCCCAGCTTTACTCGGAGCGGGTTCCCCTGAACCTGGAGCCGCTTTATGCCGAGGCACCGGCGCAGCTGTTATTGCACGATAGGAAGGTTGCCGCCGGTGGGACCAGTATCAGGTTTAGCACTGGTGGCGCTGCATTTGTGCCTGAGCGGCCGCTGGAGTCGGCGGCTGACAAGGTCAGGGCTAAGGCGCAGGACTTAAAGGACTTAAAGGGCTTTGAGGACACCAAGGAAGTAGGAGTTGCCGAGGTGGCATTGACTGAGTTGGCAACGGTGGGAAAAGTGGAACCAGCTAAGAACCACATGCAGGCACCTACACCGGCACCAGCAGTTGCACGCACAGTGGCAGTGACTGATACGCAGGTAAGTAGGGCCGCTGATTTGTCAACCAAACTAGCGGCTTACCCAAATGCCGGCGGAACACCTGCGCCGATAGCAGCCCCCACGGCTGCTTTTCGGGAAACCGCACCAGCTTCTGCCCTGCAGCAGATCTCAGCTGCGGCTCCGCTGCTGGCTGAGTTCGCTGCCGCGCAGGACGCGCGGGCCAAGGCGCATGAGGCGTACCTGCGCGTTACCGAAAATATCAGCCGCTCCATGGCTGACGCACTGGCGCTTCAGGTTTCTCTGCAGCAACAGCTGGTCGCCGCCGGAATGCCTCTGGAACTGACGGCTGCCTCTGCTTCGGTCCACAGTCAGCCAAGGGATGCCGGAACTGACGCAACCACCGGCTTCCCCCTCCCTAGCCCTCCCCCTCCGGGCTTGCCCGCCGAAGCGCTTCGCGCGAAGGAGGGAGAGGGGACTTTGGGACTTCCTACTCAGGGGCTTGGCGGAGCTGCTTCTTTTGATGCTGCTACTTCTGGTGCTGCCGCTTTTAGTCAAGCCGGAACAGTGCCCCCTGCTTTTGATCGTGAGATGTGTCTGGAGTTTGCCCGGGGCTCAGTCGGTCGTATGCTCGGCGCCGGATTTGCCGAGGCTGATAGCTTCCCGACCAGGGTACGCCTGCCGGACGAACCTCTCATGCTGGTTGACCGCATCGTGACGCTTGAGGGCGAGGCTAAATCGATGACTCACGGCCGCGTGGTGACCGAGCACGATGTCCATCCCGGCGCCTGGTACCTGGACGGCGGCCGCATCCCGACCTGCATCGCTGTGGAAGCGGGCCAAGCGGACCTCTTTCTCTCCGGCTACCTCGGCATAGACTTCATCACCCGCGGTATGGCGGTCTATCGCCTGCTCGACGCGGTGGTAACTTTCCACCGCGAACTCCCGGGCCCCGGCGAGACCATCAGCTACGATATCCACATCGAGCGCTTCTTCCGCCAGGGCGAGACCTACCTGTTTCGCTTCCATTTCGAGGCGACGGTCAACGGGGAACCGCTTCTTTCCATGCGCAACGGCTGCGCCGGTTTCTTCTCGGCAAAGGCGCTCGACGCCGGCAAAGGGATCGTGCGCGGCGCGCTGGACCTCCGCCCGCGCACGGGGAATCTCCCGGCAGACTGGATTGAACTGGTTTCGGTCGCTCCGGCTTCTTACAGCGCGGCACAGCTCGACCTGTTGCGCCAGGGTGACCTGGCCGGCTGCTTTGGTCCGGCTTTCGCGGACTTAAGCCTGCAGCGTCCCCTGACCATTCCCGGCGGCGCCATGCAGCTCGTGCACCGGGTGATGGAACTCGATCCCAAGGGTGGGCACTATCAGCTCGGGTTCATCCGCGCGGAAGCAGACATTCACCCGGACGACTGGTTCATCACCTGCCACTTCGTGGACGACCGGGTCATGCCCGGTACGCTCATGTACGAGTGCTGCATGCACACCTTGCGCATCCTGCTGCTCAGGATGGGTTGGGTCGCCGAGACTGAGGGTGCCGCATGGCAGCCGGTGCCGGGCCTGGCAAGTCAGCTTTGCTGTCGCGGCCAGGTGCTGGAGTCGACCCAGATCGTGCGCTATGAGGTTACCGTTCGCGAACTCGGCTACCGGCCGGAACCCTTCGCGATTGTCGATGCCCTCATGTATGCGGACGGTAAGCCGATCGTCGAGATCACCAGCATGTCGGTGCGCCTCACCGGAACCAACCGGGAAACCCTGCTGGCCCTTTGGAACGCTCAAACCGGAAAGTCAGTGGCGAGCGCTCCGGCGCTGCAGAACGGGCCGCAAGGGTCAGGGTACGACCGCAAACCGGCGCTCTACACTAAAGATCAGATACTGGCCTACAGTAACGGCAATCCTTCCGAAGGGTTCGGCGCCAAGTACCGTATTTTCGACACCGACCGAAAGATTGCGCGCCTCCCCGGTCCGCCGTTCCAGTTCATGGACCGGGTCACTGCCCTGGCCGGCGAGCCCTGGCAGATGGTTGCCGGCGCCATGGCCGAGGCGCAATACGACATCCCGGCCGATGCCTGGTATTTCGCCGCCGACCGGCAGCCGCGCATGCCGTTCGCGGTGCTGCTGGAAGCTGCGCTGCAGCCCTGTGGCTGGCTCGCCGCCTACGTCGGCTCCGCGCTCAACAGTCCGACCGATATCTCCTTCAGGAATCTCGGCGGAAGCGCCGTGCAGCACCGGGCGGTAACGCCTGATAGCGGCACCCTGACGGCCCGCGCCACCATGACCAAGGTGGCTACCAGCGGCGGCATGATTATTCAGGAGTACGACTTCTCCGTGGCGGACCGGCACGGCATCCTCTACGAAGGCGACACCATGTTCGGCTTCTTCGCCAAGGATGCCCTGGCCAACCAGGTCGGCATCCGGGATGCCGCCCCTTACCTCCCTTCGGCGGAGGAGACCGGGCGCGGCGTGAGCCTTCCCTACCCTGAGGAGCGCCCCTTCCCCGAGAAGAAGCTGCGCATGATCGACCAGATCGAACTTTTCGTTCCCGACGGCGGCCCGGCCGGGCTCGGCTATCTCAAAGGGACCAAACAGGTCGATCCGGATGAGTGGTTTTTCAAGGCGCACTTCTACCAGGATCCCGTGACACCGGGCTCCCTTGGCCTTGAGTCGTTCCTGCAACTGGTAAAGTACGCCGCTGTCCAGCGCTGGGGCTGGCAGGAAGGCGACACCCTGGCGGCTGTTGCGCTGGAGCGCCGGCAGCGCTGGCTCTACCGCGGACAGGTGGTGCCGACCAACGCACAGGTGACGGTCGTTGCCTGGATCACAGCGGTGGACGAAGGGGAGCGGATAATGACCGCCGCAGGATTCCTTTCGGTGGACGGGCGGCCGATTTACCAGATGAATGACTTTACCGTGCAGCTGGAAAGGGCGTAGGGTTGTTTGGACGTTTACGCTCTACATCCCACGTAAGGTTCGACCGTTACGGATGGTAAAAAGCTCGTGAACCGGCCCTTGCATCGTTCCCACGCTCCAGCGTGGGAACGATGCAAAATTCAAGGTGAACGCCATCAAGTAGAGACGCATTGCATGCGTCTCAGCGCTGCCGCCATCTTGTTGGACCAAGCATGGTAGATAAAGGAGACGCATGCAATGCGTCTCTACGAAATGCATAAAAACAACTCACAAATAAAAGTTTCCCCTGACACAACCGCTCTTTTTCTTAAGGTGATAGATGAAGTATTCCAAGGTATATATTGAATCTCTTGGCTATGAGCTGGCTCCGGTGGTCGTCACCTCTGCCGAGCTTGAGTCCCGCCTGGAGCCTCTCTACAAGATTCTCCACTTTGCTCCCGGCCAACTGCAGGCGCTCACCGGTATCCGGGAACGGCGCTGGTGGGAACCGGGCTTCCCGCTTTCCAGGGGCGCTGTCGCCGCCGGTAAAAAGGCTCTCGCCGCAAGCGGTCTGGCTCCAAGCGACCTCGGCGCACTGGTCTACACCGGCGTTTGCCGGGAACAATTCGAGCCTGCCACCGCCTGCCGGGTCGCAGCCGGCCTGGGCGTCTCCGGGAACGCCGCGGTCTACGACCTCTCCAATGCCTGCCTGGGCGTTTTAAACGGCATCCTCGACGTCGCCAACCGGATCGAACTGGGGCAGATCAAGGCGGGCCTGGTGGTCTCCTGCGAAAGCGCCCGGGACATCAACGACCTCATGATCGCCCGCATGCTCGCCGACCCGCGCATGGAAAACTTCGCCAGCGCCCTGGCGACTCTCACCGGCGGCTCCGGTGCGGTTGCGGTGCTTCTTACCGACGGCTCCTTCTCCAATTCGGGCCGGCGCCGACTGCGCGGCGGCCTCACCCAGTCGGCACCCGAGCACCACGCCCTTTGCCTTTGGGGCATCGCCCCGGACGGCAAGGGTGGCTTCGTGCAGTCCATGAGCACTGATGCGGTAAATGTCATGAATTACGGCGTTGAGCTGGGACGCCGCACCTGGGCGCAGTTCCTTCCCGAGGTCGGCTGGAGCGGAGGCGACGTGGACCGCGTGGTCTGCCACCAGGTGGGAAGCGCGCACCAAAGCGCCATCCTGAAGACCCTCGGCATCCCGCTCGACAAGGATTTCACCACCTACGAGTTCCTGGGCAATATGGGCACGGTATCGCTGCCGCTTACCGCGGCCCTCGCCGACGAGCGTGATATCCTTTCAAAGGGTGATCGGGTCGCCATGCTCGGCATCGGCAGCGGGCTTAACTGCCTGATGCTCGGGGTCGATTGGTAGGCCAAGCTTCCCATACAAGTCAATTGCGAGACGCATGCAATGCGTCTTTGCGTCAGAACCAATGACCGATAATCACAGGTACCCAACCGCATGTCCGTAAACCTCGAAAAACTTTACCCTTTCACCGGCCACAGACTCGACCTCGACGGCATCTCCTACCACTACCTCGACGAGGGCGCCGGCCAACCGGTCGTCATGGTGCACGGCAATCCCTCCTGGTCCTTTTATTACCGTAACCTGGTGCTCGCCCTGCGCGACCGCTTCCGCTGCATCGTGCCGGACCACATCGGCTGCGGCTTTTCGGACAAGCCGGGCGACCAGCGCTACGATTACACCCTGTCGCGACGGGTGGACGATCTGGAGCGGCTCATCGATCATCTGAACCTTCCCGAAAAACTCACCCTGGTGTTGCACGATTGGGGCGGCATGATCGGCATGGCCTATGCCGCGCGTCACCCGGAGCGCATCGGGCGCCTGGTGCTGCTCAACACGGCAGCCTTCCACCTCCCCAAGGAGAAGAGGTTCCCCCTCGGTCTCAGAATCTGCCGCGACACGCCGATTGGCACCCTGCTGGTGCGCGGCTACAACGCCTTCAGCGTCGGCGCATCCATCGTCGGGTGCAAGAAAAACCCGATGTCCGAGGAACTGCAACTGGCCTACCGCTCCCCCTACGATTCCTGGGGCAACCGGATCGCCACGCTTCGCTTCGTGCAGGACATTCCGCTCTCCCCGCGCGATCGCAACTTTGCCCTGGTAAGTGAGGTCGCGGCCAGCCTGGAAAAGTTCAAGGACCTTCCGGTCTCCATCTTCTGGGGCGAGCTAGATTTCGTGTTTGACCCGAGCTTCCTCGCCGAATGGATCAGGCGCTTTCCCCTGGCCGAAGTGCACAGCTATCCCGACGCGGGTCACTACATCCTCGAGGATATGAAGGATGAGGTGGTGCCGCTCATCGAGAATTTCCTGGACACCACGAATCAGGAAGAACCCGGCGAGTACGAATGTTAGGCGAGAATTTCGTCAATATCGCCGCACACCTGCCTGAGATGGCACGGCGGCAGCCGGACACCGCGGCCATCATCTTCCCCAAACAGGGGCGCCGCATGAGCTTCTCGGAGCTCGACAACCTGAGCGACCGGATTGCGCGCGGCCTGCTCAGCATCGGCATCTGCCGCGGGGTGCGCACGGTGCTGATGGTCACCCCGAGCCCGGAATTCTTCGCCCTCACCTTCGCCCTCTTCAAGGTGGGCGCGGTGCCGGTGCTGATCGACCCGGGGCTGGGGATAAAAAACCTGAAGAAATGTTTTGCCGAAGCGGAACCGCGTGCCTTCATCGGCATCCCCAAGGCGCACCTGGCGCGCCTGTTATTTGGCTGGGGTAAGGATTCCATTACCACTTTCGTAACGGTGGGACGCCGCCTTTTCTGGGGCGGCACTACGCTTTCCGAACTGATCGCACAGGACGACCAGGACGCTCCCTTCACCCCGGCTCCGACCCAGCACGAAGACGTGGCGGCGATCCTCTTCACCAGCGGCAGTACCGGAGCCCCCAAAGGAGCGGTGTACAGCCACGGCAACTTCGCGGCCCAGGTGGCAGCGCTGCGCCAGGTCTACGGCATCGAACCGGGCGAGATTGACCTGCCGACTTTCCCCCTTTTCGCCCTCTTCGCCCCCGCGCTCGGCATGACCGCCGTTATCCCCCAGATGGATTTCACCCGTCCCGGCTCGGTCAACCCGGTCAACATCATCGACGCCATTACGACCTACGGGGTCACCACCATGTTCGGCTCCCCGGCGCTCATCAACCGGGTCGGCCGCTACGGCGTCCAGCACGGCACCCGACTCCCGACACTCAGGCGCGCTATTTCCGCGGGCGCTCCGGTGCCGGCGGCGGTCCTGGAGCGCTTCTGCTCGCTCCTGGAGCCCGGCGTGCAGGTCTTCACCCCCTACGGCGCTACCGAGGCGCTCCCGGTCTGCTCCATCGGAAGCGCGGAGATCCTCGGCTCGACCCGCGTCATCACCGATTCCGGCGGTGGGGTCTGCATCGGCCGCCCGGTCGAAGGGATCAGGCTCGAAATCATCGAGATCAGCGATGACCCCATCTATTACTGGGACGAATCGCTCCGGGTCCCGACCGGAAAGATCGGCGAGATCATCGTCCAGGGGGAGCAGGTGACCCGCGGCTACTACAACCGGCCGGACGCCGACCACCTCTCGAAGATTTCCGACCCGGAGACCGGCTCCTTCTTCCACCGCATGGGGGATCTGGGCGGGCGCGACGAGGAAGGCAGGGTCTGGTTTTGCGGCCGCAAGACGCATCGACTGGAGACCGCGGCGGGGACGCTCTTCACCATCCCCTGCGAGGCGGTCTTCAACACGCACCCGCAGGTGTTCCGCTCTGCGCTGGTCGGGGTCGGCCTCCCCGGTGAGGTCAGGCCGGTACTCTGCGTCGAGCTGGAAAAAGGGATCAAAGTGGACCGCGCAGCGCTGCAGGTCGAACTGCTGGCCATCGCCCGTGACCACATCCACACCCACGCTATCGACACCATTCTCTTCCATCCCGCCTTTCCCGTCGATATCCGCCACAATGCGAAGATCTTTCGCGAGAAGCTCGCCCTTTGGGCTGCAAGGAGGCTCCAATGAAGGCTTTGGTAACCGGAGGCGGAGGTTTCCTGGGTGGTGCCATCGTTCGCCAATTACGGGCGCGCGGGGATGAGGTCAGGAGCTTTTCGCGCAAGGCGCATCCGGAACTCTCCCTCATAGGCGTGGAGCAGCGCCGCGGCGACCTTTCGGACCCCAATGCCGTCCTCGAGGCGGTGAGTGGTTGCGACGTTGTGTTCCATGTTGCAGCCAAGGCCGGGATCTGGGGGAGCTACGAGGATTTCTACCGGGCGAATGTCTCCGGCACCGGGAATGTCATCGCCGCCTGTCTGGCCCACAAGGTCGAACGCCTGGTCTACACCAGTTCGCCGAGTGCTGTTTTCGACGGCTACGATGTGGAAGGTGGCGACGAGTCGCTCCCCTACCCTGCCAGCTATGAGGCGCACTACCCGCACACCAAGGCGATCGGGGAGCAGATGGTGCTCGATGCCAACTCGTCTTTTCTGGCGACGGTCGCGCTGCGGCCACATCTCATTTGGGGGCCGGGTGACAACCACCTGGTGCCGCGCATCGTCGAGAAAGGTCGGGCCGGACGGTTGCGGCGCATCGGAACGCGCCCCTGCCTGGTGGATACCATCTACATTGACAATGCGGCGGAGGCGCACCTGAACGCGGCCGACCGGCTGCAGCCCGGCGCCCCGCTCGCCGGCCGACCATATTTCATCTCCAACGACGAACCGCTGCCGCTTTGGGAGATGGTGAACCGCATTCTTGCCGCGGCCGGGCTTCCCCCTGAAACGCGCAGCATTTCACCGAGGCTGGCTCAAGCCGTTGGCACCCTGTGCGAAACGATCTGGCAAGTGCTGCGCCTCTCCGGCGAGCCTCCCATGACCCGCTTCGTCGCGAGCGAGCTATCGAGCGCTCACTGGTTCGACATCTCCGCCGCCCGGCGCGACCTTGGGTATCAGCCGAGAGTCTCTCTGGAAGAAGGACTCAAGAGGCTCAAGAAAAGTTTTGTGGGAGCAGGCCGGTGATCCCGCCTCTTGCCCTGGTGCCTGCTGCTGCAGCGGAGCTGATTGCGCTGACGGTTCCGGCGCGCGGCCAGGTGCACCTGCGCCTGGTTTCCCTGAGCTGCAACGCGCACGAACTGGAGCGCCTGCAGGGTTTTCTGACCGAAGACGAGTTGCAGCGCTGCACCCGGTTAATCGATCCGGAGCGGCGCGACCGGGCCATTGCCGGGCGCGGGTTGCTGCGCGAGTTGCTGGCCGGGTACCTCGGTGAAAAACCGGAAGAGCTGCTGCTTTCGGAGGGAGAATTCGGCAAGTTGCATCTGTCGGATCATCTGGAGAGCGACTCGCTAAGCTTCAATCTGTCGCACGCCGGAAATCATCTATTGTTGGCCGTGTGCGTCGGCTGCGAGGTGGGTGTCGACCTGGAGCTGGTGCGGGAAGACCTGGACTTTCGTCCCATGGCGGAGCGCTATTTTTCCGAGCGGGAACGGAGGGAACTCTTCAGCTTGCCGCAGGAGGAGCAGCGTGCCGCCTTCTACCGCTGCTGGACCCGTAAGGAAGCCTATCTGAAGGGGACCGGGACCGGGTTTTCGCAGCCGGCCAACGCCTTCGACGTCTCACTGCTGCCGCAGCACCCGCCTCAACTGCTCGAGCACCGCGGTGCGCCGGCGGAGGTTGAGAGATGGAGCATCAGGGACATCGTTTTGCCAGGAGAGTACTGCGGCGCCGTCGCTATGGAAGGAGAAAACCTGGAGTTGAAAACCTTTTTTGCCACGGAGACACGGAGCACACCGAGAAAATCTAAACCCTAAATCGGAAACATTCAGGAACAAAAAGGCACAAAAAATAAGCAAAACAGATAGTCGGGTAAAATCAATCAACCTCAATACTTATAGTGCAATAGCTCAATCATTGGCTAAGCATTTGAACCTTCCTTTAGTCTTTAGTTTCGTGAATTTTGTACCTTTTTGTGAAAAGAAAAAAGCTTGAGATTCTGCCTTTCTCCGAGCCCTCAGTGTCTCCGTGGTAATTGTTTTCGAAAAAGATTCAGATGCTGCCTTTCTCCGCGTCCTCCGTGTCTCCGTGGCTAATTGGTTTTCAGCCTCAGATTCTGTCTTTCTCCGTGCTCTCCGTGTCTCCGTGGCTCATCGGTTTTGCCAGCTCCTGGCATTTACAAAACGTCCGGTAGGCATCCAGGTGGCTTCTGTATCTGCTCAGGGTAAACTCGCTGCTGATCCAGGAGTAGATGATGATATTGTCTTCTTTGAGATACTTGAAAAAGAGCCGATAGGTATCTATTGGCTTAGCCCGCTTCCACTGCCGGTATTGGTACCCTACGGTCTCACCCTGATAATAACTTGCATGCTGCGGATCGGCGGGTATTTCTTCATTTATCGCTTGATAGATCTGCGCTAACAGCTTGGTCTGGGGCGACTTTTTATAGTGCTCCGGGTCTCTCTCCCTCTCCTTGGCAACGACTGCTGTCAGCTCATCCAGCACCATTTCGAAAGCCGCATGGAAGCGGATGCGCGATTCATTGCTTACCATGATCAGATCTCCACGCCTGCAATCAATTCTTCGATCAGTTTCATCTTCTCAGGATCGGGAACCCGAATGGTGTCCGCACTCTCCTCCAATTCCTTGTCCATGCAGTCGTAGAGCTGGTACACGGTGCTATTCTCCACGCTCCAGGAAAAAGAATCGAAGGCTCGCGGATGACAGTCATAGGCTGCCAACTTGTCATCTATCAGGTCTTCATAATAGGAGGCTGAGAATTCATCAGAAATGGCGAACCTGAAATGGATGAACGGAGCACCATGCTTGCGCGTGACTATTTCGTAGCGAAAGTCCTGCAGGATGATGCTACTTTCGGAGAAAACCTCACCAATGCCAGCGATAAGCGGCTTTAAATCCTTTTCCTGCAGTCCGTGCTGGGTCAGCAGGTCGCTGATAATCTCATAATCACAGTGACAGGGGTGCTGCACGCCAGGGCTCGCATCCTGCCACTGTGGCAAGATCCTTTTCAGCAGAGAAAACCTGCCGGTCAGCGGCGCCAGTTTGATGATGGCTTCCAGAATCTTTACATTGGCGGGGTCGAAATCGAGGGCCAGCAGGGCGTGGCGTGCGGATTCGGCCCAGAGGCAGGATTTATCGAGGGAAACGGCATAATAGACCAGGGAGAAGCATGATTCCGACTGGTCGATCGCTTTCTTGTGGTAGGCGTGCATGGCGTCCATGTCGTGCTCCAGACACGACAGCAGCCCAAGTAGTGTATTGCCGCAGACCGGATCTTGCTTAAGCATGGACTGGGCGTTCTTTTTATACTTGGTCAAATGCATGCCCTGGGAGGGAGCCCTGCGGGTCAGGGCACTCAACTCACCAAGCGCCTGCATAAATTCGATTTGAGACTGGGATGTCATGCACTAACCTCTTAGCGCGCTCTCAAGCCGACAGGTCGGTCTGACAGAACCTGCAGACGGTCTCCCGCCATTTGCTATATTCACGGCATTTGCTGCATTGACGATAGTGCCCGGTAACCGGACGCAGGGGCCCTTGAAAGATGGTGATCATCAAAGTGGGCGGAAAGAGGCAGTTGATGAAAAACCAGAGCACCGGATTCCTTCCCTTGGTCCAGGATATCCAGGCGCCGATGGTCCCGGGCAGCACGAAAAATATCCCCATAAAGGCGATCTGCTGTAACAGGTGCAACATGAGGTACTCCTTTGGTGGAATAATCGTTATCAGGTCCTGGGTTCAGTCCTGTTGATGGTGCTGCGCAGTTCCAAACCGAGCAGTGCCGAGGCTTCGTGCATAACCCGCTGATAGCGCTCGCGGAAGGCGGGAAAGGCGTCGCCCGGCGTACCTTCCTCGTCCCAGGGGAACCCGGTTCGCACCAGGATGATCATCATCTCCTCGAGCGCATCGCGCCGTCCCCTCAGCTCGGTTATCTCCCGCAAGGTGTCTTCAAGAAGAGTGCGGTCTGCCGCCTTATTTTCCATTCCCTGTTTCAATCTGGCTGCAATGTCTGGCATGATGGCTCCCCTTCTGCCACGGCATGGTAACAGCGACGGTGTGGTGAGTCAATATCCATATCGCGAGTCATCATTGACGATCATGCTGCCGTAAAATTCCTGCCTGGTCAAATGGTTGTCGAATCTGGTCCAGTGCATTCGGATCCGACAAAATTGAGTCACAATGCTCTTGGTGCATTCTTTTAATTGCCAAATGACCTTAAAGGATTTATGCTTTCAGGGTTAAGCTAAGTGATACGCATTCCCACACCAACAGAGTAGAGAGGATTCAACATGAATAAGTATGTCGCACTGATATTGGGCTCGGCCCTGACAGCTCTTATTGCCGGCACTGCCCTTGCTGCCTCCGCAACGCCTTCTGTTGCCAACGAGGTCAAGCCCGCAGCTTCAGCTCCGGCAACCAGTGCCGCACCCACCGTAGCCGCACCCGCGCCCGCTGTAACGGCACCTGCCGCAGTAACACTGCCTGAGACGGCAGCCGCAGCAAAGGAACCTGTCAAGATCGGCTACGTCGATATGGCGCAAATCGCCGCCGAGACCGACAGCGGCAAGGCGGCCACCGCCACTTTGAAGGCGAAATCACAGAAACTGAGCGCACGAATCGAAGCAAAACAAAAGCAGCTCGAAAAGCAAAAAGAAGCCATCCAGGCTAAAATTGCTACGCTGTCCCCCAAGGAGCGCGAGGCCAAGTCAAAAGAATTCCAGAAAAAGGTGGAAGAATACCAAAAGCTCGTACGCTCCAGCGACCAGGAGATGCAGGCACTGCAGGAAAAACTCACCTCTGACATCTATGCCACCATCAAGAAGGCTGCTGCTGCCTACGGTAAGTCACACGGCTTTGCCGCCGTACTCGCCAAAAAGGACCTGCTCTATATGGCCGACATTCCGGAGCCCAAGGATCTGACTGAGGAGCTTACCGAAATCCTCAATAAGAATACACCGGCAAAGTAATCAGCAACTAAAGCCGCCGGCGCTCTATTTTGTCTGGCACTACAAACCCCGCATCCCAAAGTCCCCCTCTCCCCAGGGGGACTTTGTCATTGCAACCCGATTACTTGCACTTTTCCGCCTATCTGCTCCCGGCAGGTCCCGTCTCCAAAAAAATCTCCCAAACTGTGTTAGACTTCCCCAAGGGCGCGCGCACTAACTGGCTCCCTGTGAAAGCTATTTAGTTCTCACTCAGCCTGGAAACTAGGCATTTGGAGCCGGATAGAGCCGGCAAAGGATTGTGCTGCCATGAAAACATTCCCCTTTCTCCTCTGTTTGGTACTTCTGACCGGTTCCCTGGTGCCCCCGCGACAGGCGCAGGCCACCCTTGGCGAGGGGGCCGCTTCGGTCGCCAGAGATCGAAATGCCCTGTCCGCCGCCAAGAAGGCCAGCACCAGCCACGCCAACTATACCGTGCAGGAAGTCGCCTCCGCTGCGACCACGGTCAGGGAATACCTCAACCTCTCCGGTGTGGTTTTCGCCGTCGCCTGGAACGGGATGGTACATCCCGATTTGACCACCCTGCTGGGCTCCTATGCCGGCGAGTATCGCGATGCCAAGCGGCGCTCTCAGCGCCAGCACGGACAAAAGCGCTCCAGGGTGGAAGCAAATCGGGTGATCGTGGAAACCTGGGGGCACATGCGCAACCTACGGGGTCGGGCCTACCTGCCCGCCCTGCTGCCAGAGGGGGTGAGCGTCAATGAAATCAATTAACCTGCTGCTAGGCACTCTGTTGCTGCTGGCGCTGTCAATGCTCCCCGCCGGATGCGGTGGTGGGGGCGGTGGAGGCGGAGGAGGCGGTCCTTCTACGCCGACTCTTACCTCCATTACCGTGACGCCTGCCAACACCACAATCACGGCCGGTTCTTCTCAACAGTTCACCGCTACCGGCACCTTTTCCGACGGGTCGACCCAGAACCTGACCAACCAGGTAACCTGGTCTTCCTCCTCCGGTGCCGTTACGATCGACAGTGCCACGGGCCTTGCCACCACCGCCTCCACCTCCCCAGGCGGCACGGTGACGATTACCGCGCAGTCGGGCGCCATCACCGGGACAACCCCGTTAACGATTTCGACGGGGAGCGTTGCGGGGGCCAACGTCATGGCCGTTACGGTCAACGGATCGCTTTGCAACGACCAGACCTCTGGCGGCTACTTCAATAAGCCGTGCGTCAGCGTTACGATTTGTAATCCCAACGGCTCAGCCTGCCAGACGGTGAACGATATCCTGCTCGACACCGGCAGCTATGGACTGCGCATCTTCAAACAGGCAATACCCGGCCTGACCTTAACCCAGGCGAACAGCAGCTCGGGAGGGGCACTCGCCGAATGTATCCAGTTCGCCGATGGTTCAACGATCTGGGGCCCGGTGCAGATCGCCAGCGTAAAATTGGCGAGTGAGCCTGCCGTAACGATCCCGATACACGTCATCGACGCCGGTTTCGCCACCCCGACCTCTTGCAACACCCCTGACCCCGATCCCGTCACGGCGGGGTACGCGGGAATCCTGGGGGTAGGTCCCCTGGCCCAGGATTGCGGCTCAAGTTGCGCCAACTCGGCGCAGGCCGGGGTATATTTCAGCTGCGTCGGTTCCAATTGCACAGGGACGATTGTCCCCATCGCCAACCAGGTCCCTAACCCGGTCGCCAGCCTGTCGAGCGCAGATAGAAATGGCATCCTGGTGCAACTGCCGGCAGTCCCTGCAGGCGGTGCCCAATCGATCAACGGCTCTTTATTCCTTGGCATCGGCACCCAGGCTAACAACACCCCGGCCGCGCCAGCCGTGCTCCCGACCGACCAGCAGGGAGATTTCAGGACTCTTTTTGGCGGCAACAACAGCATAGGCTTTTTGGATACCGGTTCCAACGCGCTGTTTTTCCCGAATGCCACAGGAATCCCCCTTTGTTCCGACCCTAACTGGTACTGTCCGCCGACCACACTTACCCTGTCAGCCAGCCTGATCGGCTCCACCGGTTCTCCGAGCAAGACGGTACAATTCAACGTCGGCAATTTCGACTCGCTGTTCTCATCCTCCAGCAACAACGTTTTTTCCGAGATAGGAGGGCCCTCCAACTTCGGTTTCGACTGGGGACTCCCCTTTTTCCTGGGACGCAACGTCTTTATCGGGATCGGCGGAAGGAGCGCTACCGGATTGGGCAGCGGTCCGTTTGTGGCGTTTTAAAAGATAAGCAGATAGGCCCCGCCCTCCCGTGCCCTAAGAGGAGCGGGGCCGGCAGTATTGGTTACTCCTTGCCAGAGCGCAATTGGCCGCAAAGTTATCAGTCAGGAAGCCTCCTTTAAACGTGATAGTTGTCTGTCTACGTTTAAAGGAGGCTTTTTGCGTTTTTAGGCACTGTCAAATGTGTCTTTTTTTGTTAGAGTTGCTTTTGGTTGGCGAATCCATATTGTGAACGGTTTAAAGGAAATAGAATTTCGGAGGTGACTGCTTTGGTAAAATGTATCGCACTGACGGCAACATTCTTGATGACTTTGACACTCTACTCTTTCCCGGTTAGCGCAGCACAGTCTGCTACCTCATCAGAAACCAAGGCTTCGACCAAAGAGAGTGAACAGGCAAAACCAGGCATACAGTCGGCCAAATCAAGCGTCACCAGGCACAAAGTAAGCATCGACGGGAAAGTCATCTCCTACACGGCGACCGCGAGCCAAACCCCGCTGCTCAACGAGGCCGGGGACAGCGAGGCGGAACTTTTTTCCATCACCTACACCGTCGACAGCCCGGCCGGCAAACGCCGCCCGCTGCTCTTCATCTTTAACGGCGGACCGGGCGCCGCCTCGGTCTGGCTGCACCTGGGGGCCATCGGGCCGCGCCGGGTGGAAATGCTCCCCGACGGCAACATGCCTGCGCCCCCCTTTCGCACAATCGATAACGCGTATTCCTGGCTGGATCAGGCCGACCTGGTTTTCGTCGACCCGGTAGGCACCGGCTACAGCCGCGCGGCCAAGCCCGAACTTGCCAAAAACTTCAGCTCGGTGCGCGGAGACATCGATTCCCTGAGCCGATTCATCCGGCTCTACCTCACCCGAAACGAGCGCTGGAGCGCTCCGCTCTTCCTGGTGGGCGAGAGCTACGGCACCTTTCGCTGCGCGGGCCTTTCCGAGGACCTGGTCGAACACGGCGTGGCCCTGAACGGGATCATCCTGATCTCGTCCATTCTCAACCTGCAGACGACCTCGTTTGATAACGGCAACGACCTCCCCTACCAGCTCTTTCTGCCGAGCTACACGGCGACGGCCTGGTACCACAAGAAGCTTGCACCGGAATTGCAGGCGGATTTGGACAGGACGCTGGCTGCTGCCGAGAGCTGGGCGGCGACCGAGTACCAAACCGCGCTCAACAAGGGGGATCGGCTCACCCCGGAGGAGCGTCAGGTCGTGGTACAGCAACTCTCCCGTTTCACCGGGCTTTCGACCACCTTTCTCGACCACCGCAACCTGCGGATCGACAGCAGGGGCTTTGTCCGGGAGCTTTTGCGCGACCGCGGCCAGATGGTCGGCTACATGGACAGCCGCCTCTGCGCCGCCAACCTCGACCCTTCGGCAGCCTCCGGCTTCGACCCGACCGTCACGACCATCCGCCCCCCCTTCACGGCATCCATCAACGCGTACCTGCGGGAGGATCTCGGCTTCCAATCCGAGTTGGAATACTTTACCCTGGGCGGCGGGGTCGGGCACTGGGACTGGGATGCCAAGAACAGCTATGCGGACACCAGCGACAATCTGCGCAACAGCTTCGCCAAGAACACCTACCTGAAGCTGTTCGTCGCCTCCGGTTATTTCGATCTGGCGACCCCGCATTTTGCCACCGAGTACACCCTGGCGCACCTGGGTCTTACCCCTGCCCTGCGCAAAAACATCACCACGCGCCGCTACCGCTCGGGTCACATGATGTATCTGGAGAGCGGAGCGCTGGCACAGCTAAAGCGGGACGTCGCTGAATTTATCGCAGGGGCGCTGAAGGAACAGGTGCGCTGAGAGTCCAGGGGACTGTGCTGCTCGCGATCTGAAGAGGCGAGAAAAGTGCGCTGGAGATGACGGCAACTTACCAAAGTCCTGGCTTTAAATCTGGATTAACACTTGATATTTAATTAGGTTAGGGTCATAACAATAAGGAAGTTAGCCCCCATGAGTTATGCCTCTACAGGCGAATTAAAAGGAGGATGTTATGAAAAAGATTATTTTGTGTGTATTAATGGTATTTCTCACAGTGGCAGCTGTTACCGGTTGTAGTAATTGCGGCAATGGAGTAACTCCGGGTGCCTGTGAAGAACCTGCACCCGCCAAATAAAGGACTGAGCCCGAAAAAAAAGCAGCAAAGCAAACGGCGCTGTACTCTCCTTTGTTACCCGATCGACTTTTGCTGAACACTTTATATTGGCTGAAACCCCGCAGTGCCATTACCATGGTGTTGTGGGGTTTTTGTTTGTGTCGTAGTCCAGTCCTCTCCCTACCCCCTCAGCTAAGCGACTCCCGTATCACCTCCAGGCAGTGTCTGAAATCGATCGGCTTGGAGATGTAGCCGTCCATGCCGGACTCGAGACAGCGCTCCTTGTCCTCCTTGAGAGCGTGGGCGGTCATGGCGATGATCGGGATATGACCGCCGATGGCGCGCTCCCTCTCCCGGATGGCCGCGGTCGCCTCGAAGCCGTTCATGCCGGGCATCTGCACGTCCATCAGGATGAGATCGAACTCCCCCTGCTGCCAACTATCCAGCACCGCCTGCCCGTTCTCGGCGAAAACGATCTCGAATTGCGAGCGCTGCAACATCCCGCCCAGTACCTGCCGTATGGTTTGATCGTCCTCGGCCACCAACAGGCGCGGCCTGGGCCGCTCCGCGGCCAAGTCCACGAACTCCGCCGTCGGCGCCCTTGCCGCGAGGGTGACGGCGGGACGCTCCAGCTTTCCCTCGCCAAGCTGAACGGTGCAGAAAAAGGTGCTCCCCCTCCCCTCCTGGCTGGTAAAGCAGATGCTGCCACCCATGTGCTCCACAATTTCCTTGCTGATGGCGAGCCCCAGACCGGTGCCGCCGTACGAGCGCGAATGCGACTGGTCCACCTGGCTGAAGACCCTGAAGAGCAGGTCCTTCTGGCTCTCCGCGATGCCGATGCCGGTGTCGGACACGCTGAAGTTTATCTCCAGTTTCCCGCCGGGGACGCGCCCGCCCAACCCGACGCAAATCGCCACCTCCCCATGGTCGGTAAACTTGACCGCGTTGCCGACCAGGTTGGTCAGCACCTGGGTGAGCCGCGTCTGGTCGCCGACCAGCGCCTCGGGGACCTCGTCCGCCAGCGAGAAGCTGAGCTTTAGCCCCTTACTTTTAGCCAAAGGAAGTAGGACGTTGTAGGCGTTTTCCACGCATTCCCGCAGCAGAAAGGGCTTTTCCTCGACGGAGAATTTACCCTTTTCCACCTTGGTCAGGTCGAGGATGTCGTTGAGTATCCGGACCAGGGCGCGCGCCGAAGTCTGCGCCGTCTCGATGTAGTGGCGCTGCTCCGCGGCAAGCGGATCCGAGAGGACAAGATCGAGCATGCCGAGGATCCCGGTCATCGGGGTGCGCAGTTCGTGGCTCATGTTGGCGAGGAACTGACTCTTGGCGCCGGTGGCTGCCTCCGCCGTCTCTTTGGCCTGCTGCAGCGCCTGCTCGGCTCGCGTCCGTTCAGCGATCTCGACCCTGAGCGTTTCGTTGGCCAGGGTGAGCTGGGCGGTGCGCTCAGCAATGCGCTCCTCCAAGGTGTCGTTGAGTTCCTGCACCGCATTTTCCGCCTGCCTGCGCTCGACGGCATATTTTATCGACCGTGAAAGCAGGTTCGGGTCCGCCTCTCCCTTGACGAGAAAATCTTGGGCCCCTTCCCTGATCGCGGCCAGGCCGGCCTGTTCGTCGTTATTGCCGGTGAAGACGATGATGGGCAGTTTGGCGGCCTGCTGCCGCATGGCACGCAGGGTATCCATGCCGACGCTGTCGGGGAGACCGAGATCCAGCAAGACCACGTCGAAAACTTCCCCGGCGACTGCTTCGAGGGCCTCCGAGAGTCGGGACACGCTCTTGATGGAGAGGCGCGTGAAGACCTCCCTGGAAAGCAGTTCCACGATCAGATCCGCGTCACCCGGGTTGTCCTCTACCAGCAGAACACGCAGGGGGGCTGTCATCTTGCGTCCCCGCTGGGCGGCAAAACCACGATGCTCAGCCAAAAGTCCTCGATGGAGCGCACCACGTGCAGAAACTGGTTCAGGTCGATCGGCTTGGTGATGTAGCAGTTGGCATGTAGGTTATAGGTCCTCAGGACGTCTTCCTCTGCCCGCGAGGTGGTGAGAATGACCACCGGTATCCGCATCAGCGCGGGGTCCGCCTTGATTTCTGCCAACACCTGCCTGCCGTCCTTTTTGGGAAGGTTCAAATCGAGCAGGATCAGATCCGGCCGCGGCGCGTCATGGTAAGGTCCCTCGCGATGCAGGAAGGCCATGGCTTTCTCGCCGTCGTCGACCACCTGCAGGTTATTGTTGAATTTACTGCCTTCCAACGCTTCGCGAGCCAGATCCGCGTCGCCCGGATTGTCTTCCACCAGCAAAATGTTGATAGGCTTTACCAGTTGATTACCCATTTATTAAGGCTCCTTTTTACTTTGGCAAGGTGAAATAAAACGTAGAACCGCTGCCTGGCTCCGATTCGAACCAGATCCTGCCGCCGTGGCGCTCCACGATCCTTTTGCACATGGCAAGCCCGATTCCGGTCCCGGGGTATTCCAGCCTGGTGTGCAGACGCTGAAAGATAACGAAAACCTTGTCGGCATAGTGCGCCTTGATGCCGATGCCATTGTCCTGCACCGAGAAGCGCCAGTCACGGCCCAAATCGAGCGCAGAAACCTGTACCAGGGGGGCGGCGCTACCCCGAAACTTGATGGCGTTACTCAGCAGATTCTGGAAGAGCTGGGTCAGTTGGGCGGCGTCGGCGCGCACGCAGGGGAGAGCATTCCGGTTAACTGTCACCTGGTTCTCCTCGATGGCAGCCGAGAGGTTGAGCAGGGCCTCGTCGAGGGTCAATTGGGAGTCGATGGTCTCGAGGGTCTTTCCCTGCGTGCTCACCCTCGAATACGCCAAGAGGTCGTTGATGAGCCTCTGCATGCGCACGGCGCCGTCCACGGCGTAGTCGATGTACTTTTTGGCCCTGTCGTCGAGTTGCCCCTCGTAGCGCTGAGCCAAGAGCTGGGTGTAACTCGACACCATCCTGAGCGGCTCCTGCAGGTCGTGCGAGGCAACATACGCGAACTGCTCCAGGTCCTTGTTGGAGCGCTCAAGTTCCATGAGGGTCGCCTGCAGCTGCTCTTCCGTGCGCCTGCGCTCGGTGATGTCGCGGGTAACCGTGGAGAAGCCCAGCAGCGTCCCCGAGTCGTCGCGGATTGCGGTGATAATCACCTCCGCCATGAACTTCGACCCGTCCTTGCGCAGCTGCCAGATTTCCGCAGCGTGCCGCCCCGCGCTCGCGGCACGTTCCAGGTCGCGGGCGGGAAGACCATCAGCGGCGGCCTCCGGCAGGTAGAAAAGAGAAAGGTGTCGGCCGAGGATTTCCTCTTCGTGCCAGTTCTTAAGACGAGTGGCCCCCTCATTCCAGCTCGTTACGCACCCGACCAGGTCGAGCATAACAATAGCGTAATCTTTCGCGCCATCGATCAGCAGACGCAGCCTTTCCTCGCTCAACTGCCGCTCAGTCATCTCCTCCTTCAGGCAATGAAGCGATCTACTCAGTTCGCTGTCGCGGGCCTGGAGCAACGTGGAGGCCTGCATCAAAGCGGCCGCAACCTCTCCGGTCTCTTTGACCGCGTAACTGCGGGAGGTCTCCACCATTTCGCCGCGCCCGATAGCCAGGGCGGGGTCGACCAGCGCCTGAATATCTTTGGTGATCCTGCGTGCATACGCCAGGGCCAGGGCGATGCCGAACAGCGAGAGCAGCGCCGAGCCTATCGAGGTCCAGGCGAGCCAGCGGTAGATCTCCGCCATGACGGTAGCCTTGGGTACCCCGACAACGACGCTCCAAGGGGAAATGCTCGACCGGCAGAAGGTGATAAAGGACGGGTTCCCCTCCACGTTGGTGAACTCGGTCATTCCTTCCCGGGTGCCCTGCAAGGACCGCAGCAGCCCGGGGTTGGCGTGTTTTCCCACGAACTTCTCCGGGAAACGGGACCGGGCGATTACGATCGTGCGGCTGTCCAGGATGACGCCGTAACGATCCCTGGGGAAGTTTTTTTGTCTTAACACCGAGAACAGGCGTTCGGAGGGAAAAGTCATTGCCAGATCATAAGCGATCTTCCCGTTGCAGATGACAGGAATATCGATGCTGATCAGTGGCTTTTTGGAAAGGGCGCCGTAGAAAAGGTCGCTTATGACCGGCTTTCCCGAAGCGAAAATGCGGCGCACCGTTTCGGGGTTGTTGCGCCGTGGCAAAGCAGTGCCGAAGGGTCGTGCCGAATTAACCAGTTGCTGTCCGGTTTGGTCAGCGACGATGATGTCTGCTCCGGGGTAAGACTCCAGAAGTTGCAGCGCCTGGTGCTGCACGGCGGCAAAATCGCCAGCGGCAAAGGTCGGGGCAGTGGCCAATCCCAGCAAGGCGGCTTGCACCGTGGTCAGTTCCTGGTCCACCACCATGGCGAGGGAGCGCGCCGACTCCAGCATGTCGCTATTGACTTGGTCGCATTTGGTGGAGTAGGCATGGAATACCAGAAAGCCGGACACTAGCCATACCGGCAATACGGAGGCCAGCACCAGGCAGGCAAGTTGGAAACGGATTGTCGAGGGAGTCCTGGAAAGCATCGTTTTTCCTATATCAGGTAGCCACCATTGGCACCCGGATGCCATGACTTTTTCCGCGCAAAGGGCGACCCCTGCGGAGGGTACCAGGCAAGGCACTAGAAAGCTTAGGGGAGGCCTCCCTCATAGTAGTTGTTTAAGTAATCTATTTCAAGAACTCATTGCAACCGAATATAAACTTAGCTGGGTGACTCATTGATAGAGAATTGAGTCTTATGACTATACTTAGATGAGTCTCATGCGAAGATGCGACCACTCACATCCAATGACGTCTTAATTCCTACACAATAACGGTTAAAATCCTACATATTTCGAACGTGCTAGTATACTTGCACGGCGGCGTGGAGCGCTGCTGAGAGAAGTTCACTTACCTTTCACGTCCCCTCCCCTGCATCTCTTCTGTTGTTGTGGAAATGGCGGAGTTACTTGAAGGCAGCGAGGTCAAGGTGCGGTGGGACGAGAGGGATGGGGGCGGACGAGGGGTAGCGAACCTCTCAAAAAAAACAGCCACTCCCTTTCCGGAAGTGGCTGTTTTTGACCGTTGACGGCAGTTTAACTTAGTTGCCAGAATAAGCCTTTGCATTGGCAGCAGCATTAGTTCCGTAATAGAGTCTCGTGTAAGTAGAAATGCCGTTCGTGTTGGCAGTCAAGTCGGAGACGACATAGTATGAAGAGCCCAACGCTACGATATTTAGAGTATCCACTGTGACAGCATTTGTTGAAGGATTGGTAGAGATAACTATAATCGGCATCGTGGTCGGGAAAAGCGCGGCTGCAGTCCACCCTGTTGTGTTATTGAATTTAGTTGTTGCCAGTCCTGTCCAGCTACCCGTTGCGTCAGCAGAAAAAGTGATCACGCCATAATTTTTTGTTGCGACATTGCCCCAATTGAATGTTTTGCCACTGACCAGACTCGAGGTCAGCGCAGTAGGCGCGGTCTCGCCTGCTTGCAAATTATATACGCCGTTCGTGGCAGTGGGGATGGTGTTAACAAGGGATGACAAAGTAAATGTGGCATTGAGGCTGCCGGTCACTCCAGACTGTACAGTCCAATTATCTTTTGCGCTAAATGTCGTAGATGTGCTGCTCGTCAGGGAAAATATGTCTGTTTCTCCGAGAAAGTTGCTTTGGCCTCCCGACACAATAGTCAATAATTGGCCGCTGGTATTAATGGTCCATTTCCCGGTAACTGCAACACCAGTTGTCAAATTGGCCATTGAGAAGGTGCCGTCGGTGTTGAAAGTAAGTGAGCCTGCGGTGTTCTCACTAGAAGCAAAAGTCAATACTTTGCCAGAGACCATCGCTGTGGTGAAAGCCTGGTTAGTGGTTGCGACTGGGAACAAGTTAGCGCTAACGAAGGCGAAAGCCGTTGCCATTGGGGTCATCACCACGGTCCCGTTGGACTTGGCGCCGGTAAGAATTTGCTGGCCGCCAGATGAAATGGTGAAATTACCCGAAGCGTCAGGTGCAACAATGGTGATGTTGTCGAAGATCTTATCAACCCAAGCGCCTATAGTAATTGTCCCGTTGAGGAAATCCATTTGAGAAGCGCTTACCGTCGACGGGTACAACCCGGAAGTTTGCGTTTTCAAAGTGGCCACCACCGTTATGAACAGGGTCGGGAAATTTGCCGGGAGCACCGTACTGTCGTTAATCGTGGCTGTTCCGATGGCAATCTGCATGCAAAGGTGAGTGAACGGATTTATGTTCGTTACTCCAGCACCAGAAGCAAAGGAATAATACCCGCCAGCGTTCAGGACGTAAGGTGCAGTAAATCCGTCAACTACCACGCTATAAACGCCATTAGCTCCGACGGTTCCTGTCGTTTTCTTCCCTGTTGCGTCTTTCAGGTTTACCGTGGTACCTGTTGCAAGCGCGGTCCCTTGCGAAGCAGTACCTGAAACAGTTGCCGGGCTAGGACTCGAACCGCCACCGCCACCGCCACCACAGCCACACAACATTGCAATGAGCACCATCAATAGACCGGCAATAAACGTTTTCATCTTTTCTCCTTTGGGTTTGGTTCTGATAACGCGATATTTTGCTACATAGCTAAAATAATTACATAAGTCATAGGATAAGCGTTACCTAATTGGTGCAAGAAACAGTTGAAAATTGAAAATGTTTGCCAATCCAATTGCATAGCAGCCGGTAGTTTTTCAGGAATGTCACCCATTATTCGTCAGCGGAATGACTACGAAACCGCAATCTCTGAAGAAAGCTCAGATTCCCGCGCATTCTTCAAGGCTAGAGAACATAAAAACGCCCGTCTCTGAACAGAGAACGGGCGTTTTGCCGCAACGTCGACTTGCTCTTCGGTAACCGGAAATACACGTACAATGGACCCAATGGTTTTGCGTCACCAGATTACTCTGATTTTGCTATTATCGTTAGCATCACTGGAATAATTCTTTTTAGATTGCCACTGGAAATTGCATTGCCATTCCCGACACATGCAATACTAATATCAGGCGTACTTTTAACGGAAAGTTGCGTATACATCTACACAATTAACAGACACTTGTCAAATAATTTGTAGGAGGGTAATGGACATGGTTTTTCGTTGGATGCTGCTAAAACCCTGATTTATAAGATCTTAGACACTCACCACAACAATATTCAGATTAACAAAACACTGACTTCTTATTTCCTCTCTTTATGAAGCCAAAGTGGCCAGCAGATTCATCCGGCAAAGGGATCTGAGCCGGTATGTCCCGGTACGACGAACAAGGGGGATTTGGTCTTACGCCAAATCCCCCTCGGTCGCACTAGCTCGCCACTTCAACCTCGATGCGCCGCGGCTTGACGGCTCCCATCTTAGGCAGTTGCAAGGTAAGCACGCCGTTTTTCAGTTCCGCTTTTACCCTGGTTTGGTCGATTACGTCAGGTATCTGGAACTGGCGGTAATAGGGTGCCCATTCAAACTCGCGGTAAACGGGGCGCCCGGGCATCTCCCGAGAGGCCGGCGCGTTTATGGTGAGAATCCCTTTTTCCACATGAATGGCCAAAGTCTGCTTGGACGCGCCCGGGAGGTCGGCGGTCAGGACGAGCCCGGATTCATCCTCGCTGATGCTTACCGCTGGCCTGAGAAACCTTTCCGGAGCCCGCGTCTCCTCCCTGTCCTGCTGATTGATGTCGTGGTCCCGGGCCGTAATGCTGTTAGCCGTCATGATTGTTCCCTCCCTTTCTTGAGTGCTGGAAAATTGGAGCCCGACGGGCTTAAGCGACTTGCACCGCAATCTTTCTCGGCTTGGCATGTTCCGATTTGGCCATCAGAATGCGCAGTACCCCGTCACGATACTCAGCCGTAGTCCGGTCGGGGTCGATCTCGGACGGCAGGTCCACGGTACGGGAAAACTTCCCTGAACCGAGCTCGTTGCGGTGCACCAGCCCCCCCTTGAGTTCGGCCGGAGACTTTCTGGCACCGGTGATGGTGATGGTCTCGCGCAGCAGGGAGAGTTGCAGTTCCTTGGGGTCAATGCCCGGCAGCAGCGCGTCCAGGCAAATCTGCCCGTCATCCTCGCTCAGGTTGATGAGCGGGAAGCGCCGTGTCGAGGAGGGAGCAAGGAACGTTGTTCCCATGGGCCTGGCAACCCCTGCCACCCGAAAAGCATCGTCTATCTCCCTTCTCAGACTGTGTAATTCGTCGAATAATCCCCAGCTTGCCATTTGAATACCCTCCTTTGGTGAGTTGATTATGACCGGAAAATAATCATTGTTTTTCCGATGTCAAGAGGTCGAGTAATAGCTCAAAATGACCGGGGGGCGGTCCCCTGAAAAAGCACAACCACGAAAAAGGGGGCGACCGTTACCGGTGCCCCCTTGGTTATCTAATCAGCTTTGTGTCACACCGGTCAATAGTGCAGGTTGTCTATGCACGTTCCGCCGTGACTTACGGCGAAGGTGCCGTCAGGGCATTTTGTGTTTCCACCCCAGGTAACGCCTGGAAGAAAGGCATTCAGCATCATCGCCCCGGCAAGGTTGGCACCGGAAAAGTTGGCGTTGGTCAGATCCGCGTTATAAAGATTGGCGCCGGATAGATTGACGCCGAACAGGAAGGCGCCGGTTAGGGTCGCAGAGTACAGGTTGGCGCCGGACAGGTTCGTGCCGGTCAAATTAGTCCCATTCAGGTTGGCACCGGACAGGTTCGCGCCGGAAAGGTTGGTCGCCACAAGGAAGCCCCCTGATAAGTTGGCGCCGGCCAGGTTGGCGCCACTCAGATTAGAGCCGTTCAGGCTGGCGCTGGTCAGAATGGCATTGGCCAAAGTGGCGTCTTTCAAGTTGGCATTCGTCAGGTCAAGCGCCGAGGTAACGATATTGCTTAAGTTACAACGTGCCAAATCGGATCCCGAGGCAAGTTTCGGAGGGTCGGTGCAGTCCTTGCCGGCGCCTAAATACTGTTTCACTACATTTACGGACCCCGTCACGGTGATCGGGTTAGTCACGGTCACCGTCCCTGAAACCGGAACCGGTCCGGTGTTGACCACCGTCACGGGAGTGCTGCTGACAGCCTGCGCCCGACCGGGGCACAGGGCAAAAAACACGAATGCAGCAAGGACGAGTCTTCCAAGGGCATGATTCATTCTCACGGTAGGCTCCTTTTGATAGTTGGAATACGCACGGGGTACAACGAACGATTGTCATAGCACCAATTTGGATCGTTTCCACAAGTACGGACAGGCTACGGCAAATCCTAGTATAAGCAGTAGAAGTGTGGTGGGTTCAGGTACTGGTGTTGTGGCTGAGGTGGCGTAAAACAGTCGGTCCACCTGATATGCCGGCGTGAGGTAGGGATCTCCGATCGCGTCGGTCGCCGAGGATTGCAGGCCGAGCATGGTGAAGGGGTCGCCGATGTACCCGAGAAAGAAGGTGCCGCCGCTCGGGTCCAGACCCTGCAAGTTAGCCGCAACCGTCCCTGCCCCGTTACCGTCCAGTATGATCAACTGGTAGAGATTGCCCGGTAAAAAATCGAAATTCGGAGCGTAGGAAAACTCCGCCCCGAAAGAAACGAGAGGGTGCGCCCCCTGATAGGTCAGGGTAACAGACTGACCGCCGACGAATACCCCCGATCCGCTGTTGGGATCGGTTCCGGAGGAAGTATCACCCAGTGCCTGACCGCCATTTCCGTCAGAGGCAATGCCAGGCTGAGTCGCAGCAGGGTCGAAGGAGTAGCCGAAGGCGCCGAGAGTTTGCCCGCTGGCAAGATTCCCCTGAGGGTATGCTGCAAAATTATCTTGCGTGGCAGCGGCACCTAGCCCAGCAAGAGCAGTTATGAATGAGTTCTGATCGGTAAACGTGGTGGCATACGCCTGCACAGTAAATCCCAACACGACAGGTATGATGAGAACTGCCTGCAAAATATTCATTTTAGTCCATCCTCCTCTATTCCATTTGCCAGTCGTCATCAAACTATGACAGGTAAAGCGACCCCGCAGGTGACGCCTTAAAGGCGCCCGGCCGTCCGGTTCCAGCAGTCTGGAACCGTGATGGCTCTTAAGAGCAGTAAATGTGCCATCAGCGTTAAAGGGCTGATTAGTTGCGGCTTTAGGGTTATAGGAGGGGAGGATCAGTTCGTCTTGTTCGGGAATGGGTGGGGAAGTGTAAGGGATTCCGGCATTTGTGACCGGAAATTGGGCAAAATGATGCTGGCGGGTGGATTTGTCGAGATCCCTTGGGTGTTGGAGCTGAGTGTAAGCTTCTTGGCAGCTAAATCCTGTCGGATTTGATTACACAAAGCCTGGTCACAGCTATTCAGAGCCTGCTGTTGCCAACCACGCCCTTGCAATTGTGACTGCTTCCTCCCGGTCGGGGCGACGCCTGAAACGCCGGAGGCCAATTGCCTACGCCTAGGAGTCTGTCGGACTGGGCATTGAAGCTGCCGTGAAGCCAGTTATCAGTCCGACCGACACGGTTGTGATTATTCTTGAGTTTCTACCTCACAGCCGAGTGGGATCTTGCGGCAAGTCTGCGAAG
>Ga0209123_1000102_pt1 | contig 142536 bp, 127 predicted proteins | sample BarGraIncu00431A_FD_184500 | JGI IMG/M metagenome (GOLD analysis project Ga0209123, IMG submission 184500) | Arctic peat soil microbial communities from Barrow, Alaska, USA - Barrow Graham LP Incubations 004-31A (SPAdes) (version 2) | ecosystem: Environmental > Terrestrial > Soil > Wetlands >... | reverse complement strand
CTCCGCCTGCTCCACCATATTTAGTTGCTATTGGCATACCAAGCATATGATATTTAGCCATTTTTTCCACAGTTTCCATAGGAAATCTTTCAGTTCGATCTATTTCCGCAGCTATTGGTGCAACTTCGTTTAATGTAAATTCCCTTACCATTTGTTTTACAAATTCTTGTTCTTTTGTCAATGTAAAATTCATGAAACTTCCTCCTCGCTATTCTCTGAATAGTTAATAATTATCTATTCATTACTTGATAGAGAATACTTATTTTTTAATGATTATTTTGTTTTAAAGCGAACATTGTTAAGCAATTTATGTTTTACCTTTGAACTTATGGAAATTTCAACTTGTCATTATAATAAAACGATATCATAAAAAGCAAATTGAAGATTTATACTATATATGTAGCAAGTATGATGCCATCTTTAACTTTTATAGTTTATTTTATAATATAACTTAATAAAACAGCCAACTCAGCCGAAATGCCATTTGTATGATGTCAAAATATTTGTAGATTCGACTTATTTGTATTTTAAAATTGAAATTTTTTATATTTTTGTGCTATATTATGTACAGTTTAATTAGAATAACACAAATAATGTTTTTTATTGTGAACACTTTAACATACTAAATAATACAAATGTCTGATATTACGCACAATTATCAGAAAATACAAAATAATATCTCCTATGATTTTTTTTATAGGAGATATTATTTTGTATTGAATATTAGAATTATTTGAAAATACTAGTGTATATTACTTGAAGTAATAATAAGACTATTTAGTGAATTAATATTATTTTGATATTCGGTTATTATAGTATTTAAGATCTCAGAAGTAAAGGGATCATCATTATCAGATAAGAATTCATTAACAGTTTTTATTCCCTGGTGCTCACTCAAGAGTGCTTCTTTAAGAAAACTAGCATTATCATTAGTACCAATATGCTTTATATTTGATATAGTAGCAGATACTATACCTTGAATTCCTATACTACACGATGGATTGCCACCAAGTTTTTGTATTTTAGTAGAAATTTGCGAAGCTAGGTGTTTATGAGTTTGCTGTATCTTTTGGAGTTCATTATTATTAATATCAGTAGCATGCTCAATTAAGTCATCAAAATTATTTATAGCCATGTATTCACCTTCAAGAATGTAATTTAAATTGTTAATGTTTTCATTATTCATATTGTCAACTCCTCTAATTCTATATTGCCCCTATAGATAGTTTTTATCAAAATAAATCTAACTTAATAATTTTTGAAGTAAGTATATTGTTATATTATTAAGGAAATATATATAAAAGTAATTATTAAAAAAATTAGCACAAGTAAATTAAATAAACTGGTTATGATATATCTTGATAAAAGGAACTATCAACTTTATAATTGAGGTATAAGCATAGGCATATGAGAATAAATAGTAGGTCATTATACTAATATAGACTAACTTATTATTTGTTTGGATGAGTCCTCAAGGAAGGTGACTAATGGATACAATTAATAATTATTATTATAATGAAATTATAAGTAGTATTGATGAAGGAATTATTGTTATAGATAAGGAAGGTAAAATACAGGTCATTAATAATGCTGCGCTAAAAATGTTAGATGTTATTGCAGAAAATAGTATAGGAAATTATATTTTAGATGTATTTCCTTTTAGTGAATTATTAAGTGTAATTAGAAATGGAAAAAATGGGAAAAGTAAAGAAGAAGGAAAATTTCTTGTAACATATCAAGTGATAACTCAAAATGGTGAAGTAATAGGAGCACTTGAAATTATCCGCAAAAAAATAGAAAATGACATATTAATGGACTCACAAGATACAAGTAAAGTTTACCAAAACATTTTAAACACAATTTTTGACACTGTAGATGAATGTGTAGTTGTAGTAGATGAACATGGAATAATAATTATGATGAGTGAAGAATATAAAAAAATTACTGCATGTGTTAATCCAGAGGGAAAACATGTAACTGATGTTATAGAAAATACAAAATTACATATAGTAGCTAGGACTGGTGAAAAAGAGTTTGGAGAAATTCAAGAAGTTAATGGGCATAAGATGATTTCTATGAGGGTACCTATAAAGAAAGAAGGCAAAATCGTCGGTGCCATTGGTAAAGTTTTGTTTAAAGATTTGAGCGATTTTAAAATATTAAGTAATAAAATAAGCAATTTAGAAAAAGAACTTGAATGCTGTAAAAATGAATTAGGTGATGATCAAAAATCAGTATATACTTTTAATAACATTATAGGCGGGAGTGATAAAAGCCTAGAGGTAATGAAGCTAGCGAGAAGAGTAGCGAGGACTGATTCAAACGTATTAATTACTGGTGAAAGTGGAACTGGTAAAGAACTTTTCGCTCATGCAATTCACAATGCTAGTAGAAGATGTTTAAAACCATTTATAAAAATTAATTGTGGGGCTATTCCAGCAATGCTTTTTGAATCGGAAATGTTTGGTTATGAAGAAGGCGCTTTTACTGGAGCCAAAAGATCAGGTAAGAAAGGTAAGTTCGAATATGCTAATGGCGGAACTATATTATTAGATGAAATTGGTGATATGCCTATGAATATGCAAGTTAAACTCCTAAGGGTTATTCAAGAGAAGGAGTTGGTAAGGGTTGGCGGAAACGATGTTATAAAAGCTGATGTAAGAGTTATTGCATCTACTAATAAGTCATTAGAACAGCTAATTAAAGATGGAAAGTTTAGAGAAGATCTCTATTATAGATTGGATGTTATGAATTTAAAATTACCATCATTAAGAGAAAGAATTGAAGACATTGATGAATTGTCTAATGAACTTCGGATAAAGATATGTAAAAAATGTAATGTTTATTCTAAGAGTATTTCTAGGGAGGCAATTGAGCATTTGAAATCCTATAGCTGGCCAGGGAATATAAGGGAACTAGAAAATGTAATAGAAAGAGCTGTAAATTTGCTTGATTCAGACATTTCTATAATGCCAAAGCATTTACCAGAAAAGATAATTAATAGTAAGAAAAAAAAATATTCATTAGAAAAAAACTATCTAAAAGATGTTGTTGAGACTATGGAGAAAGACATTATTATGGAATGTATAAAAAATGCAGGAGGAAATAAAAAAGAAACAGCGAAGATATTGGGACTTAGTAGAGCTGGATTATATAAAAAATTAAACAGGTATAATTTAATGAAACCAACCAATCTACAATAGTAGACATGTAAACTATAGTTACAAGTGCTGCTTTTATGTGAAAAACAGCCACAGCATTTTAACTGAGTATTATAAGCTAATTTATGCATAGAGGTATATCAATGCATTGGAAACACTTTAAGTGAATTTTTTAACAAGATGGTTACAATATTAACAAACTTTAAGAAGACAAATAAAAAAAAATATTAATGTAAACTAAGTTTACACCAACTTTCAAATTTTGGATATCAATAATCAAGGAGGTTGGTACAGCACGGGTTACAGGGCTTTGTAAACTTGGCATGGAAAATGCTACTATTATATGTATATAGGAAAAAAGCTAAACCAAATGATAAATTCCTATTATATGGTAACAATAGTTGAAAAAATAAATAAACGGAGGTTACAATATGAGAGAAGTAGTAATTATAGGAGTAGCAAGAACAGCAATAGGGTCTTACGGTGGAGGATTATCAAAAGTATCAGCTGTAGAAATGGGAACTATTGCAGCTAAGGAAGCTATAAAAAGAGCAGGAATTAAACCAGAATTAATAGAAGAAGTTGTTATCGGTAACGTAATACAGGCAGGACTTGGACAGAATATTGCAAGGCAAATATCAATACATGCAGGTGTTCCAGATACGGCTTCAGCACTTACAATAAATAAGGTTTGTGGTTCAGGACTAAGAGCTGTAAGTATGGCAGCACAGTTTATAATGTGTGGAGATGCAGAAGTAGTTTTAGCAGGTGGAACTGAAAGCATGAGCAACGCTCCATATGCACTTCCAAACAATAGATGGGGTGCAAGAATGGGTGATGGAAAAGTAGTTGATACTATGATTAAAGATTCTCTTTGGGACGCATTTAATGACTACCATATGGGAGTTACAGCAGAGAATATTGCAGATCAGTGGAACATAACAAGAGAAGATCAAGATCAATTTGCTTTAAAAAGTCAATTAAAAGCTGAAAAAGCTATAAAAGCTGGAAAATTTAAAGATGAGATTGTTCCAGTAGTAATTCCTCAAAGAAAAGGTGATCCAATAACATTTGATACAGATGAATTCCCAAAATTTGGTTCAACTATAGAAAAATTAAGAAAGTTAAAACCAGCATTTAAAAAAGACGGTACTGTAACAGCAGCTAATGCATCAGGAATAAATGACGGTGCAGTTATGTTCGTAGTAATGTCAAGAGAAAAAGCAGATCAATTAGGACTTAAACCACTAGTTACAATAAAATCTTATGCTTCAGGCGGAGTAGATCCAAAAATAATGGGATATGGTCCAGTTCCAGCAAGTAAAAAAGCATTAGAAAAAGCAGGACTTACTGTAGCAGATTTAGATTTAGTAGAGGCTAATGAAGCTTTTGCTTCTCAATCATTAGCTGTAGCTAAAGATTTAGGACTTAATCCAGAAATAGTAAATGTTAACGGTGGAGCTATAGCACTTGGTCATCCAGTAGGAGCTTCAGGTGGAAGAATACTTTGTACATTAATATATGAAATGATAAAAAGAGACTCTAAAACAGGCCTTGCTACATTATGTATAGGTGGCGGTCAAGGAACTGCAATTATTGTTCAAAGATAATATCAAAAGAAGGACCAGTAAAAATACTGGCCCTTTTTTATTTGTATTAAAATTATGTAATTATTTTTTTAACTTTTTAATATAATTAAATAGAAATTAAATTCATTTATAAATTCAAAGCAAAGAAGTCTAAGATGAATTTAATATAAATGTTCTTGAATATTAAGAATAAGTGTGAGCATTATGGTATAATTATCGGGATAGGAGTGATATAGATGGTTAAAATAAAAAATGCTGTACCAAACATTTTTACCTTAAGCAATATGTCTTGTGGAATTATGTCTATACTTATGAGTTTTGAAGGGAATTATAAATTAGCTGCAATATTTATTCTTTTAGCAGGAATATTTGATAGATACGATGGCAAAATAGCTAGGTTTTTAAATGTAGATAATGATTTAGGTAAAGAATTAGATTCATTATGTGATTTAGTATCTTTTGGCGTTGCACCTTCCATACTAATATTTAATATATATAATTTTGTACAACTAGGGTCTATTGGATATATAATGGTTTTAGTTTTTCCCATAGCAGGAGCATGTAGATTAGCAAAATATAATATAACAGATTTTGATGGGGTTTTTTCAGGAATTCCGATCACTATTACTGGAACATTTTTAGCAATTTATGCTTTATTTATGTTTAATAGAGCTTCCAATTTAGGGCCTACTATGATTTTAATGATTTTATTATCTTATTTGATGGTAAGTAAATTTAAATTTAAAAAACAATAATATCTTGATATAAATAATTTTTATTTTAAATGGCAATTATAATGTAAATACACCCTTGGGTGTAAACTTACCTTTAGGTATAACCTCACTTTATGGTGAGGTTTTTTTATCTCTAAATTTATAATAATATTCAGGTGTATCTTTAGTTATAACTTTGAATTCATATCCTAAATCATGGTAATATTTTATAATTCCAGGTAGAGCTTTTACAGTATTTTTATTATTAAAATTGCAGTGCATTAGAATTATGGCTTCATCCTTATTTCCTCTAATTATATGTGAGTTTTTAATAAGTTGTGATACGCTTAAATCGGGGTTTATACCATCACATATATTAACATTCCAATCATAGATTTTAAAATTATTTTTATGAAGGACTTCTAAATTACTAGCATTAAGGCGTTTAGAACTACCGCCGGGAAATCTAATGATTTTTGGAGTAGATCCAGTGACTTCTTTAATTTTATTTGAGGTTTTTATCATTTCAGAGGTGAACTCATCGCAACTTCTATATATTTTTTTGAAATTATGACTATATGTGTGAAGACCTATACCATGACCTTCATCATGTATCCTTTTTAAAATTAATTCTTTACCTTCAATTTCTTTTCCTACAACAAAGAAAGTAGCTTTTACATTTTCTTTTTTTAAAACATCTAATAAAGCATTTGTTACAACATGCGTTGGACCATCATCAAAAGTTAAATAAGCAAATTTTGAAGTTTTGATATCACTAACATCTTTAAGTGAAGTATACACAGGTATAAATGATTGGTCGTTTTTTTGAAAGTTATTTATATTTGGACTGATAGTTAATAGGAAACAAGTAATTGAGGTAATAAGAAGAATATTTAGTTTTGTAATAGTCATATTATCACCTACCTTTAATTTTTTTTATTATTCTTCATTAGTGTACCCAAAGAAAAATGTATTAAAGCAGAACATTTTTAATGAAAAAATCTTTATGTGGTCATTATGGAAATTTATATATAGTTAGGAAATTAGATTCATATTATAAGATATATATAACTTATAAATCATTGACAATCAACACAGAAATTCTGTATAATTGTATTATAAAATAAAGTTCGAATTTTCTGAATGTATAATGAAATAAATTATCATCCACAACTAAGGCTAAGTAAAAGCCTTGGTTGTGGCTATTTTTGTAGTAAATAATTATTTTTTAAAATTATAAAATAAATATAAGGGTAACTTAGTTCGAAGGGATGATAATAATGATAACTATTAGTATATGTGTGGGCAGTGCCTGCCATTTAAAGGGATCTCATAAAGTAATAGAGGGGCTACAAAAATTAGTATCTAAAAATAAAGTTTCTGGTAAAGTTGAAATTAAAGGAGCATTTTGTATTGGGAGATGCACAGAGGGGGTTTCAGTAACTGTGGACGATGAAAAATTTTTTTCATTAAATGAAAATAATGTAGATTCATTTTTTTATGAAAATATAATGAGTGGTATAACAAATGAGTAATATAAATTTTTCTAAAGCGGATTGCAAGAATTGTTATAAATGCCTTCGTTCATGTCCTGTAAAGGCGATAAGATTTGAAAATCAACAAGCAACAATAAATGAAGAAAGATGTATTGAATGTGGACACTGCCTTACTGTATGTCCACAAAATGCAAGGCAAATTAAAAGTGATTTAGAAATTGTTAAAAGAGCTTTAAATTGCGGCAAAAAAGTTATAGCAAGTTTAGCACCATCCTTTGCTGGCTTTTTTGATGTAAAGCAAGGCATCGTGGTGTCAGCTTTAAAGAAATTAGGATTTACTATAGTAGAAGAAACAGCTGTTGGGGCAGAAATAGTAGCTAAGTTATATAATGATTACATTAAAGGAAACAAGCAAGATGTGTATATAACCACAGCATGTCCATCAGCTAACTATTTGGTGGAAAAATATTATAAAGAACTAATTGAATACTTGATTCCAGCAGTGTCTCCAATGATGGCTCACGGTAAAGTATTAAAAAATAAATTTGGAGATGACAGCTTTGTTGTTTTTATAGGTCCATGTCTTGCAAAAAAATCTGAGTTTGATAATTATTCAAAAGAAAATATAATTGATGCTGAATTAACTTTTGATGAATTAGATTCTTGGATTACTGAATCAGGTATAGAAGTAGATAAAATAGAAGAAGAAAAGTTTAATATTAGTCCATATATTAAAGGTCAAGGATTTCCTATTGAGGGTGGTATTATTGTAGCAATGGGAGAAAAATTGATAGAAAGCAAGCTTACAGTTATTACTGTAACTGGTATGAAAGAGTGTATAGAGGTTTTTAATAGTATTAAACATGGTGATTTAAAAGGTGTATTAATTGAAGTTAGTGCATGTAAGGGAAGTTGTATAGGTGGACCAGTAATGGTCAAAAATGGTGAAAATTATTATACAAAATTACGAAAAGTTAGAAACTATATAAAGAGTCATGAAAGTTATGACGGAGCTATATCTACAAAAATTCCGTCAGATATAAAATTTTATAGAGCTTTTAGAGAAAAAACTATAATACGGCCTATAGCAAGTGAAGAAGAAATTACGGTTATTATGAAGACAATGGGTAAATATGAACTTAAGGATGAACTTAATTGTGGTGTGTGTGGATATAACTCTTGCAGAGAAAAAGCTCAAGCCGTATTTGAAGGTATGGCTGAAACTAATATGTGTCTCCATTATATGCGAACGAAGGCAGAAAGTCTTGCTAATGAAATTGTAGAAAATACAGTTAGTAATCTAATTCTATTAGATGGTAATATGAATGTGCGAGAGATAAATCCAGCTGCCAAGTCTATATTTAAAATACAATCTCAAAATATTGTAGGAAAGTCTATATCACTACTCATTGATGATGATAATTTTAGAAAGGTAAGAGAAACTGGAGAAAGTATAATAGGTAAAAAAGTTGCTTATCCAAAGTATGGTGTAGTGTTTATTGAGAATATAGTATATCTTCCAAAACAAGACATGGTGCTTGTAAGTATGATTAATATTATGGCTGAAGAGAAAAATAAAAAAGAATTAATGAAGGTTAAAGAAAATACTTTAAATGCTGCTCAAGAGGTAATAGAAAAGCAAATGAGAGTTGCACAAGAAATAGCAAGTCTTTTAGGGGAAACAACTGCAGAAACAAAAATTATTTTAACTAAATTAAAGAAAATAGTAGCAGGCGAAGATGATGAATAAAATGGATTTGTTTATTGATGTAGCTTATGATAGCTTGTTAAAAAAAGATGAGGAACTTTGTGGTGACAGGGTAGAAATAATAAGACTTGAAGACTGCACCATAATTGTCATGGCAGATGGGCTTGGTAGCGGGGTAAAAGCTAATATATTAGCGTCCTTAACTGCTAAAATCGCAAGTACTATGCTTAAAGAAGGAGCAGACATATATGAAACTGTAGATACTATAGTAAATACGTTGCCTGTTTGTAAGGTTAGGAATATTGCTTATTGTACTTTTACTCTTATGAAAATTTATAATGATGGAAGGGTATATATTGCGGAATATGATAATCCACCTTTCTTTTTAATTAGGAATGATATAGGTCTTGAAATCGATAAAAAAGAAAGTATTATTAATGAAAAAAAAGTAGTTGAAAGTGAATTCACGTTGCAAGAGGGAGATGTACTCACAGTAGTGAGTGATGGATGTATCCATGCAGGCATTGGGAATATACTGAATTTAGGTTGGAGCTGGGATAATGTACAAAATTACTTAATTAGGAATACACAATGTAGGAAAAGTGCGAAAAATATTACAAAGGATTTAATTCAGGTATGTTGGGATTTATATGGAGGGAGACCTGGAGATGATACTACTGCTGTAGTTGTAAAAGCACGAAGGCCAGAGGTTATTGATCTATTTACTGGCCCACCTAAGGATGAGAGAAATGATAGCTTTGCTATTAGAGAATTTATGAAGGGCTCTGGAAAGAAGATAATTTGTGGGGGAACCACGTCAAATATTGCAAGTAGAGAACTAGGACGAGTACTTAAGGTAAACTTAGACTTTTATGATAAAGATGTTCCACCTACCGCATCTATGGATGGAATAGATTTAATAACTGAAGGGGTTTTAACTCTAAGCAAGGCAATAGAAAAGTTAAATAATTATGAAGCAAGCTTTGCGTCGCAGGAGCATTCTCGCGATTTAGAAGGTCTAGACGGAGCTAGCAGACTTGTTAAAATGCTAATAGAGGATTGTACTCACTTTAATTTATGGGTGGGGAAGGCTATAAATCCAGCACACCAAAACCTTAATTTCCAAATAAATTTGGATGTTAAGCTAAATCTTGTGGCTCAACTAGTGGAATACATGAGGAAATTTGGAAAATGTGTTAAGATAAATTATTTATAAAAAAAACAGCAGATATCTGCTGTTTTTTTATTTACCCTTATTAACGTTTTACGTAGAATGTATGAAGAAGTTCATGAGCTTTATCGCCATATGGTTCTCCAAGGAATTCTTCGTATATTTTTTTGATGTATGGATTATCATGTGATTTTCTTATAATTTTGTTTTTATCTTCACTATATAAAACAGACATTCTTTTTGATAATATATCTTCAGAATAATTTGAATAGGGCTGTCCACCACCATTAATACATCCACCAGGGCAAGCCATAATTTCAATTAAGTGATAATCAGCTTTTCCCTCGCGAATAGCTTCTAATAATTTACGAGCATTGCCAAGTCCACTAGCAATAGCAACTTTGACATCTATGTCGTTAATTTTCACTGTTGCTTCTTTTATGCCTTCCATACCTCTTGCCACTTCGAAATCTACATTTTCAAGTGTTTCGTGTGTTAACCACTCATAAGCAGTACGTAGTGCAGCTTCCATAACTCCACCAGATGTACCAAATATAACTCCAGCACCAGTAGATTCTCCCAATGGATTATCGAAATCTTCTTCAGGTAATGAATTAAAATCAATTCCAGCTTCTCTTATCATTTTAGCTAGCTCTCTTGTACTTATAACTATATCAACATCTGGTACGCCATCTGTAGACATCTCAGGTCTAGCGGCTTCATATTTCTTTGCAAGACAAGGCATTACAGAAACAACAATCATGTCTTTTGCTTTTACGTTCATTTTTTCTGCAAGGTACGTTTTAGCAACAGCACCCCACATTTGTTGTGGTGATTTACAAGTAGAAGGAATATCCATTAAGTCACTAAATTGATGTTCAAAGAAATTGACCCAAGCAGGGCAACAACTTGTAAGCATAGGAAGTTTCCCACCATGTTGTAATCTATGAACAAATTCACTAGCTTCTTCCATTATTGTTAAGTCAGCTGCAAAATCTGTATCAAATACTTTATTGAAGCCTAAAGCCCTAAGTGCAGCGACCATTTTTCCAGTAACAACAGTTCCATGTTCAAGTCCAAATTCTTCACCCAGGGCTGCTCTAACTGCAGGAGCAGTTTGAACAACAACAACTTTTTCAGTTTGATCTAGAGCATTCCAAACTTTAGAAGTATTATTAACTGCTGTTAATGCACCAGTTGGACATACAGCAACACACTGCCCACAGAAAGTGCAAGCTGTTTCTCCCATTGGTAGTGCAAAAGCCGGAGATACAATAGTCTCGAAGCCTCTGCCTACGCCTGATAAAACACCAACAGTTTGAACTTCATTACACATAGTTTCACAACGCCTGCATAATATACATTTATCCAAATTCCTAACAATAGAATTAGTTGAATTGTCAATTGGATAAGTAGACATTTCACCTTTATAATGAATTTCACGAATGCCTAGTTCCGCAGCTAATTTTTGTAATTCGCACATAGTGTTTTTCTCGCACAATAAACAGTCTTGTGGATGGTCAGATAAAATTAATTCAAGTACAGTTCTACGTGCTTTAATAGCTCTAATTGAATTTGTTTTAATAACCATTTCCTCTGTAGCAGGAGTTGAACAGGCAGGGGCTAAGTTTCGGCGTCCGAAAACTTCAACCATACATACACGACAAGAACCTGGATGATTTGTAGTTTTGCCATCATGCATATTTAAATGACATAATGTAGGTATATTTATATTTAACATTCTAGCAGCTTGTAGAATAGTTGTGCCTTCTTCTACGTGGATTTTTTTATCATTTATAGTAAGAGTAATTAAACTCACGGCGTGCACCTCTTTCTTATATTTTATATTTTGAAACTCATAACTTGTTATTTTTTAATAATTGCATTAACTGGACATGCAGTTTGGCATGCACCACACTTAATACATTTATCTTGGTCAATAACATGCAATGTTTTAACTTTCCCACTAATACACTGAACAGGACATTGTCTTGCACATTTTGTACACCCGATACATTTATCAGTGATATTATATCTTAATAAGTGTTTACATACTCCAGCAGGACAAGTTTTTTCATTTACGTGAGCTTCATATTCGCTCTTAAAGTACTTCATCGTGCTTAATACTGGATTTGAAGAAGTTTGTCCTAGTCCGCAAAGCGCAGTATCTTTAATTGTTTCTGCAAGGGATTTGAGCTTTTCTAAATCTTCTTTAGTTCCATTTCCGTTTGTAATCTTTTCTAGCATTTCAAGAAGTCGTTTATTTCCTATTCTACATGGAGAACACTTACCACAAGATTCTTCTACAATGAATTCTAAGTAGAATTTTGCTATATCAACCATACAGTTATCTTCATCCATTACAATCATACCGCCGGAACCCATCATAGATCCTATAGAACCAAGTGATTCATAATCAATTGGAGTATCTAAAAATTCTGCTGTAATACATCCACCAGATGGACCGCCTGTTTGAACGGATTTAAATTCACGGCCGTTTTTAATTCCACCACCGATATCATATATGATTTCCCGAAGGGTAGTACCCATTGGAACTTCTACAAGTCCAACATTATTAATCTTACCTGCAAGAGCGAAAACTTTTGTTCCTTTAGATGTTGCTGTTCCTATAGAACTATACCAAGCAGCACCGTTGTTAATGATGGCTGGGATATTTGCAAGAGTTTCAACATTGTTAACACAAGTTGGTTTATTCCATAATCCACTTTGAGCTGGGAACGGTGGTTTATTAGTTGGTTCTCCACGTTCACCTTCAACAGACTGAATTAATGCAGTTTCTTCTCCGCATACGAAAGCACCAGCCCCATATTTTATTTCTATATCAAAGCTAAAATTAGTTCCTAAAATATTTTTTCCAAGAAGGCCACATTTTTGAGCTTGTCCTATTGCTGTTCTTAATCTACTTACTGCAAGAGGGTACTCTGCTCTAATATAAATGCAACCAATTGAAGCACCAATGCTATATCCTGCTATTGCCATAGCTTCTAGAACACTGTGAGGGTCACCTTCAAGAATAGAACGGTCCATGAAAGCACCAGGGTCTCCTTCATCAGCATTACAAATAATATACTTCTGATCAGCATCATACATTTTAGCAAAAGCCCATTTCTTACCTGTCGGGAAGCCACCGCCACCTCTACCTCTTAAACCTGAATCAATCATTAATTTTATCGTATCATCTTGAGACATTTGTGTAATTACTTTTCCTAATGCCATATAACCATCTTCAGCTATATATTCTTTTATGTCTTCAGGATTAATAATTCCACAATTTCTAAGAGCTATTCTTACTTGCTTCTTATAGAAAGGTATATCTTCTTGTTTCTTTATTTTTACATTTACACTTGGTTCTTCAAATAGAAGTCTATCGATAACGATGCCTTTTAATAAGTGCTCCTTAACTATCTCTTGCGCATCAGTTGGTTTTACATTAACGTAAAATACGTTATCAGGAGAAACCTTAACTATTGGACCTTTTTCACAGAAACCGAAACAACCAGTTATATTGGCAGTTACTTCATCAGCTAGTCCAGATGCTATTATCTCTTTTTGTAAATTTGCTAATATTTCATCACTTTGAGCTGACTTACAGCCTGTACCACCACAAACCGATATATACCTTTTGCATCTAGTACCTTGTGAGGATTGTTCAAGTTCTTCGTTTATTTTTCTTAGTTCGAGTAATGTATTATATTTATTTTGAATATTTTTAAGTTCATCAAAAGAATTAATTTTATTCAATGTAGTTTCCCTCCTATTCTGCAAACTTACTTGCAGTGTACTAGATTGCTGCGTACTCACCGCTAGTGTACTCAGCTAATATTTTATCTACTTGATCTACTGAAACATGGCCATAAACTTTATCGTTTACAGTTACTACCGGGGCAAGACCGCAGGCACCTACACATCTTAATGATCCCAATGTGAATTTACCATCAGCAGTAGTTTCACCAGTTTTGAGGCTTAACTGTTTTTGAAATTCTTCAAGTACATCGCCAGAACCTCTAACAAAACAAGCAGTTCCCATGCAAACATTTATTACATTTTCCCCTCTTGGTTTAATAGTGAAGTAAGAGTAGAAAGTTACAACACCATAAACTTTAGAAACTGGTATATTTAATTTTTCTGCCACAAAACCTTGTACCTCTTGAGGCAAGTAGCCAAATAAACCTTGTGCTTTGTGAAGCACTTCGATTAGAGCACCTTCTTTAATTGGAAGGTCATTAATAAATTTTTCTAAAATTTTGAAAGTTTCTTGGTCTAAACAATTAGAACACACGAATATATTCCTCCTTTAAGATGTAAGATTACAAATATACGGATTATAATTAAGCAGTAGATGAAAATAGTATGGATAAATAAATCTTTAACAAATAGTATTACATTAGTTTTTTAATAAAACTTCAAAAATGGATGCAAACTAATTAAAAACATGCATAAAAGATAAACGATTACACTACATATATTACAAAGCAAATTTTATAATCATAAATAGTATAAATTTCAATCATACTGCATTAAATATATTATAATGGAATTGAGAGAAAAAATCTACTAATATATTGTTAATATTAATTAATATAAAAAGAGAATACTTGAAAATTATGTTTATGTATGTAAAAAAAGGAATGAAAACCTGATATATTGCTTGCTATAAATGTAATTTTTTTGAAATAAACTAATATTTAGTTAATAGTAACTTTATAAAAAAGCATACTAAAACTTGTAAAATATTATGATTAAATGCTACAATTTATTGTAATTATATAAATGAAAAAAAATATATTAAATTAAATAGAATTTATTTTATACTTTTGGATATAATAGTTTAAGTAAACAAGTAATCATTGAATTTTTATACATTTATGGTAGTTTAATATACCATTTTAAAATTATAGAATTAACAATATTTTTAGTAAATATAAGTAGACAAAATGAAGATAAGGGATTAATATAAAATTAAATTAAATTAATGATTATATAATTGAAAATTTAAATATATAATACTATAAATTAACAATTGAAAGGGGAAATTTAAATGAAGAAAAAAATATATATTGATGGAATGAGTTGCTCACATTGTGTAAGTCATGTAAAAGAGGCATTATTAGATATTGGTGCTATGAAAGTAAAAGTTGATTTAGAGGAAAAATGTGCAGTAGGTGAATTTGATGATGAAGTAACTGATAATGATATTACAGAAGCTATTGAAGAAGTAGGGTATGAAGTTACTGAAATAGAGGAAGATTAATATAAAAAACGCCTACCAATGGGTAGGCGTTTTTTATATATTTGAGAAATATGCCATAATTATATTAGTTAAAAAAATTTAATTGAGCATTTATTTTCTTGTCTTGTATTTCTAAAGTAACATAAGAATACCATGGTTCGCGTCTTTTACAAGAGGGTGAACCTGGATTTATCATTAGTATTTTGTTTTTAGTTAAAATAAGTGGTTGATGTGAATGCCCAAAGATTATTATATCTACCTTATCATCAATAAATTTATCATAAGCTGTGCTAAGTGTGTTTTTACTTTTACCATCACCGTGGTATATACCAACTTTATAACGGTCTATTGATAAAATGACTTTTTCTTTTAATAAATCTCTGATGTATCCTTTATCATTATTTCCCCATACGCCCACAAAGTTCTTATGCTCTTTTAATTTTGAGACTACGCTGGTCGAAATATAATCACCAGCATGAATTATCATATCCACTTCTTCAGATAAGTTATCTATTAATTTGAAAAGTTTATCATTATGTTTTTTCGCATGAGTATCTGATAATATCGCAATTTTCATATTTCATCACCTTCTAGTAGTATATTATTTTATAGTATGCTTTGATACAAAAATAATATTCGAATCCCTATAACTTACAGTTTTCGATTTTAATTATATAATATTTCTGTTATAATAATTTTATATATTTTTTATATTAGAAATTATTTTTTAATGTTTAATAAAGCGTTGGGAGAAGAAATGGGAGACTTAGAAAGTGTAGTTTTAGTTTATGAGCAAAATGGAATAAATATAAAAAACGAGAAATCTTTGCATTCATCCATTAAGCAATGGTATGTTGTGCCAGGCGATCGATTTGAAGTAAAAGTAGATAAATATGTAATTGATTTAGTGAGGGAAGATTCATTAATTGAAATACAAACCAAAAATTTTAGTGCAATAAGGGGTAAACTTAGGGAGCTTATTAAATATAATAAGGTTATGCTAGTACATCCTATAGCTATTGAAAAATATATAGTAACAACAGAAGGTTCGAATCAGGTAATTAGTAGAAGAAAGTCGCCTAAAAAAGGCAAATTGGTGGATTTATTCGATGAGCTAATTAGAATACCTGATTTGATGGTATCAGAAAATTTTATATTAGAAATTTTAATGACTAAGGAAGAAGAAATAAGATGCAAAGACGGAAAAGGAAGTTGGAGAAGAAAAGGCATAAGCATAGTTGATAGAAAACTTATAGAGGTAGTTGAAAAAATAACATTTAAAGAAGAAAAAGATTTCTTGAGATTTTTACCAGAAGAATTACCGGAAAATTTTACAAATAAACATTTGGCTAAAACATTAAAAGTTACTGTATTTAAGGCAAGAAAAATCACCTATTGTCTTAGAAAAATGAACATTATAAAAGAAGTGGGAAAACTTAAAAATGAACTTATATTTGAGAAATCATGAATATCGTTTTTAGTTTTATAGGAGGTGGAATATATGGATAAGAAAAAGGTCTACATAACAAGAAGAATTCCAGATGAGGCCATTAAGGTTTTAGAAAAACATTTTGATGTGGAAATTAATCCTCGTGATAGAGTTTTATTTAAAGGAGAGCTACTAGAGAAGGTAAAAGGCAGGGATGCAGTGTTATGTCTTTTAAGTGATAATATTGATAAAGAGGTGCTTGAGGCAGCAGGCGATAAGTGCAAGATATTTGCTAACTACGGTGCTACCAGTAGCAACATTGATTTAGTAGCGGCAACTCAAAGTGGAGTAATAATTACAATACCCCTCAGGTGCTTAACGATGCTACTGCAGATCTTGCATGGACACTACTTATGGTGGTATCTAGAAGAATCGTAGCTGCAGATAAATTTACAAGGAATGGCGCTTATGAGTCTTGCGATCCTATGATGTTTCTAGGCAAAGAGATTACTGGTAGGACATTGGGGCTTGTGGGAGCAGGGCAAATAGGTTTTAACTTTGCAAAGAAAGCAAAGGCTTTTGATATGAAGATACTCTACACTGATTTAAAAAGAAATCATAAAATAGAAAAAGAACTAGGTGCCATATACGTTGATAAAGAAATATTGTTAAAGGAGGCGGACTTTGTTTCATTACATGTACCAATTTCGCCATCTACAGTGCATTATATTAGTGATAAAGAATTTTCTATTATGAAAAACTCTTCAATTATTGTTAATACATGCAGTGGTCCAGTAATTGATGAAAAAGCTTTAGTTAGAGCACTTAAGAAGGGTGAAATATGGGGAGCCGGACTTGATGTATTTGAACATGAGCCAGTCATTGAACCAGAGCTTTTAAATATGTACAATGTTGTTATTGTTCCACATATTTCTTCAGCTACAATGGAAACGAGAACAAACATGGGATTAATTGCAGCCGACAACATTATTAAAGTGCTTACAGGTGAAAGGCCAGATAATTGTATTAATAAGGAAGTACTGAAATAATCAGATTAATTCATATGAGAATAGAAATCGAAGAACTACCAAACAGATTTGTGATGGTAGTTCTTCGTATTTTATTTACGAGTCAATTTTTCCAGTTCAACATGATTACGATACCATTTATCATTTTTTAAAAGCATTTCTGGAGAACCGGTATTTTTAATCATGCCGTTTTCTAAAATGGCCACCCTGTCGCAGGTAACTATAGAGGATAAACGGTGAGTTATAGATAATATCGTGTGAGCCTTACTTGCCTTTTGAAGTACTGATATAAAATTCTTTTCTGTTATGGAATCAAGATTGGCAGTGACTTCGTCAAGTAGTAGAATTGGTGGATCAGTTACAATTGCTCTAGCAATAGCAAGGAGCTGTTTCTGACCTTGTGAAAAAAGACAATCACTATTTACTTGTGTATCAATTCCATTTTCTAAAGTTATTATATAATCAGTTAGTCCCACAAAGGCAAGTGCATTTTCTATTTGTTCCTTTTTAATTTTCTCATCCTGCAGACTAATTTGATCGGCTACTGTGCCGTTTATCATATGAAAGTTTTGGTCGACATATCCGAACATTTTACGCTTTTCGGAGTTTGATATGTTATAAACATTAATTCCATTTATTGTGATGCTACCATTTGAGGGTTTTAAAAATCCCATAGTTAGTTTGAATAATGTGGATTTTCCAACACCTGTTCTGCCCACAAAGGTTACCTTTTCTCGTGGGTTTAAATGAAGACTAATATTTTTCAAAATATCGTTTCCTTTTTCATATTGAAAGGTTACATCATTAAAAGAAAGTATTATATCCTCGCGACTTGGAATAATATCCTCGGCTTTAAGTACGCTATCCTCGTTGTGATCCTCGGGCACATTATAAAAGTCATTCACCCTATGAACACCGGATACTGCTTGCTGAATGTTTTGAAGCTCCATACCCAAATTTTCAATTGGTGCAAATAAATTGGATATTAATTCAATGGAGGCCGCCACCATACCTAGTGATATACCTAAATAGTTTAGCTGCTTTGTGGATAGGATTACGATAAAACCAATTACTAAAGCGCGAATAAGCTGTATGATAGGAGAAAATATAGAATCGTAGAAATTTACTTTCTCTACGGTTTTGTAGTTATCTAGCAAATACCCAGTATAGTTTTTTTCCATATAGTTTTCTTTACTGTAAGATTTTATCATCTGTACATTCTTTAGGCTTTCTGCAATATGATTGTTTACTTTGCTAACTAAAATTCGATTCTTTAGTTGAGCCTTTAGCATTCTCTTTTGAAATGTACGAGTAATAGCATAGATAATAGGCAGCAATAGTAAAGTACCAATTCCAAGCTTTGCACTAAACGTCCAGATAGAAATAACAATCCCTACAATTTTGAGGCAACTTACCATCATTCCAATAATACCGCTTGTAAACATGGAATTAATGGCATCAACATCATTTGTAAACCTTGATACAACTGCGCCTGTCCCGTTGTCAGAAAAGAACAACGCATTTATTTTTTTAAGCTTTTTCATCATTTCAAGCCTAATTTCTTTGGTTATTCTTTGACCTAAAACTGTAAGTAGGGCCTCTTTCAAAAAATCGAAGATACCTATAAAGAGTAGTACTCCCATATAAATTATGGCTAAGTTAAGCAGTTTGTCGCTACTTTTTGGTACAAGGTTGTTATCAATAATGTGTTTTAAAATTTGAGGAGGAATTAAACTTGCTATAACAACACCGAAAACAGCAATGAACAATAATATATCAATTTTTATGCTTTTTTTTATGACTTTTATAATAGAATTTCTAACGAGGCTACTTTTCATAATTATCACCACCAGTAGACTGTAAATTGAATATTGAGCTATAAACGGCATTGCTTTTCATAAGCTGAGTATGTGTACCATAACTTGCTGTTTTATTAATGCCTAGAAACAAAATTTTGTTTATTCTGTTGAAAATAGTTAACCTGTGTGAAATAAGTATAATTAAACTATCTTTATAATTATTTTTAAGATTTATTAAAATTTCCTCTTCGGTTTTTATATCCACTGCAGAAAATGGGTCGTCTAAAACTATAATTTTATTTTTATTAAGTAGGGTTCTTGCAAGTGCTATCCTTGCCTGTTGACCACCACTTAACTTAATTCCACTATTACCAACTAAAGTGTTTTCTAAAAGAGGCATAGCCTCCAAATCATGATCAAAGCATACATCCTTCAGAACTGACGAAATATCTTTTTTAATACCAAGAGTTATATTATTATAGATGCTATCAGAAAGTAATTGTGGTTTATGAGAAAGATAAGAAACCATCTGGCTTCGCTCATATTCGGAGTAGTCCTTAAGCTCAGTGCCATCTATCTTCACACTACCTAAATAGGGATATAATCCAAGCAGAGAAAGCCCAAGTGTAGATTTACCTGAGGCTATGAAGCCGGTAATACCTATGATTTCGCCTTGTTTTCCTTCGAAACTAACATTTTCAAATATGTTGTTTTTACTTGAAGGATAGCGAAAGCTGAAATTGTTAACCGTTAGTCTTGTGCTATTTACATCAATACAAGAAGTGGTTGATTTGATTTGGTAAAAGGTAAGATAGGGCTTAATTCGTGTCCATGATATTTGTGATTTTTGCACAGAATTAAATAGATTAGCCGCTTTACTTGCTTTAGTAGCTATTGCGGCGAACATAATGAGATAAGTAGAAAAGTTACCTACTGTCCATTCACCGTTAATCACCTTTGTGCCTCCAAGGTAAATTACCGCAATTATTCCAAACATTGCAATAATATTATAAATTGGTTGCATGGAATTTTCTAAGATGGTGGCTTTAATCGCTTTATTTTGCAAATCTGTAAGTTCAACATCATACTTGTCTATATTTTGATCTTCCATACCGTTTGCACGATAGAGCATGGCATTTTCGATTGTATCATATGTAATGTTTGCAACAAAGCTAGTTTTGGTACGAAAATCAATAGTGTATTTATATATAATGGTTTTTAATTTTTCAGCAAGCAACATGGAAATTGGAATAAAAAGGGTGGAAAGTATAGTCATTTTTATATCATAAAAGAGCATTGATATAAAATAAGAAACCATTAGCACTCCAGTATCAAATATCTCTGTAGTAAATTTACGCATACCTTCAACGCAGATGTCAACATCAGAAATGGCTCTAGTCATTAGATCACCTATATTTTCTTTATCTAGCTTCTCAATGCTTTTATGCATTATATTATTGTATATCATAAGCCTCATGGTAGCATTTGTACTATTAGCAAAACGTCTTATATAAAAACGTTTAAAATAGCGCATTAATTGAATCATTGCTATAAGTAAAACAAAGGTGAGTGTCAATAATATTACTGAGGATAGGTTGTAACCATAAGTAATGGAGTCAATCAACTTACCCTGGTAAATTGGACCTACAATTGTTGCTATATTAAAGGTAAGGCCAAATATCACAATACATGTTACAATAAATTTTTCTTTTTTCCAATAGTTAATAATTTTATCTGGTCCATTCATAGGTTTGATCGTAAGCTTTATCATAATAATCAAAATCCCCTTTATATAAAAATTTCACATTGTTCTATAATATTAGTATAAAATTACCGTTATGACACAAGATATCTACCTAATTGTACTATTGTTTCAGCAAATTGGGTATACAAAGTCAATGTAATATTCTGAATCTACTATATGAAACACAATCTGGAAAGTAGTATAATGATATAGATGAAAAGCTTAAAACTAAAATAAATATTGTAAATATATTTCTTATAGATAAAATATAGTGAATATTTTACTATAAAAGGAAGGTGATAGTTTGAAAAATTTTAAAATTCTTTTAGTGGAAGATGAAAAGTTAATGGCAATGTTTATTGAGATGGAGTTAAACCATGAAGGATATATAGTTAATGTGGCGTACGATGGACGTAAAGGTCTTAGTATAGCAGAAAAAAATGAGTATGATTTAATACTTCTTGATATTATGATACCGGGGCTTAATGGAATTGAGGTTTGTAGAAGGATAAGGTTATCGTCTCAAGTACCTATAATTATGCTTACGGCAAAAAGCGACATAGCGGACAAGGTTTTAGGATTGGATGTAGGTGCAAATGATTATCTCACTAAACCATTTGCAATAGAAGAACTATTGGCAAGAATCAGAGTGTATCAAAGAAATAAATCTACAAGTGATAATACTGATGAAATCAAAGTGAAGGATATAGTTATGGATAATAGAGCGCATAATGTTAGAAGGAGTGGCAAGGAGATTGAACTTACGAAAAAGGAGTATGACCTTTTAGAAATGCTTATTATAAACAAAAATGTTGTGCTTACAAGGGCACAATTAATAGAGAAGGTATGGGGTTATGATTACTTGGGGGATACAAATGTAGTAGATGTGTTTATAAGATATTTGCGAAGCAAAATTGATGATGGTTTTGAAGATAAACTTATAACTACTATAAGAGGAGTGGGATATGTTGTTAAAGGTGATTAATTATGAATTTTAGGATTATGAATTCTAAAATTATTAAAAGTGCAAAAATTTCTCTGAAATTAACTATAATTTATGCTTTAATGTTCTCATTGGTATTACTTATTTTAAATGCCTCGATTCTATACGGAATAAAATATTACTTGTATAGCCAGGCGAATAAAGAAATAGAAGATGTTAAATTAATAGTGTTAAATAAGGTTACCTCTGTAAATGAGCATGTAGATTTGTTGAGCAAAGAATTGATTTCAGATGTTCCATCTAAACAAAATATATCAATAAGGATATTAAAGGAAGATAAAAAGGTACTAAACATATCAGACCAATTTAATTACAATATTAAAGTTAAAGAACCTTTTGATAAAACAATAATTTCTAAAGAAGATAATAAGCATCTTGTATATAAAAATATAAAAATTGAAACTAAAGAATATGGATACATATATATTCAAATAGTGAAGAATATGGATAATGAGTATGACTTTTTAGAAATCCTATTTATTATGATGGCAATAGCTGATTTTATAGGTATTATTGCTTCAATTATATTCGGGTATAGTATAAGCAAAAAAATGCTAAAACCTATTGATCAAATAACTAAAGCTGCGGATAATATTAGTATTAATAATTTAAAGGAAAGAATTGAGGTTACTGGCCCAGATGATGAACTTAAACGACTAGGTAATACTTTTAATAAAATGATAGATGGACTTCAGGAAGCTTTCGACAGGCAAAATCAGTTTGTATCTGATGCATCTCATGAACTTAGAACTCCTATTGCTGTTATTCAAGGGTATGCAAACTTACTTGATAGATGGGGGAAAGATGATAGGGAAGCTTTAGAAAAATCTATTCATGCTATTAAGCTTGAAACAAGTAATATGGCAAATTTAGTGGAAAAACTATTAATAATTGCCAAGGGTAATAGTATAAGTCAAAGAATAGAGAAAAATCATTTTTATCTTAATGATCTTATTTGCGAAGTAATTAGTGAAAGCATGATTATAGACCACAGTCATATAATATCAAGTGATAGAAATGATTTTATTAGTATATTTGCAGATTATCAAATGATAAAGCAGATGTTGAGAATATTCATTGATAATAGTATTAAGTTCACGCAAGAACAAGGAAAGATTGATATAAGCTCGGAGATTCAAGGTAAAACAGTTAAAATTATTATTAGTGATAGTGGAATAGGAATACCAAAAGATGAAATTCAAAATATTTTTGAAAGATTTTATACTGTAGATAAATCTAGATCTAGAGAAAAAGGTGGCACAGGTCTTGGACTATCTATTGCTAAATTGATTGTGGATGTGCATAAGGGAACCATAAATGTAGAGAGTGAAGAAGGAATAGGAACAAAAATAACGGTTATATTAAATATTTAGATTTCAGATTTATCTGTAATCTAGATATTTTTTATTGTAGGCCATTTTATTTTTAAGATAAATCTAAGACTATCTTAATCTGTTTTTAATCTTATAAATATATAATACGAATTATGGGTAAAATTACGAAGCACCGTCAAACGAAAGGGGAAAATGATGAAAATGGTATCCTTTATACAGAGATTTGATAGTTTTTCATTATTATATATTAAAGATAATATGCATGGAATTTTTATGGACAAAGTAATGGTTATATTAACGAACTTGGGTAACGGTGGATTCATATGGATTATTATTATAGCATTACTTATGATCACTAAAAAATATAGAAAAATAGGATTTATGGCTTTAGGAGCTTTAATACTAAGTGCAATTTTAGGAGAAGAAATAATAAAAAATATTGTTAAACGTATAAGGCCGTCATCAAATATACCAGCATTTAACCTTTTAATTAATAAACCTTTATCCTATTCATTCCCTTCGGGGCACACTTCGTCGTCCTTTGCAGTTGCTGGAATATTATCATATTATTTTAAAAATTATGCTGTTGAGTTTTTCGGTTTAGCAGCTCTAATAGGGTTTTCAAGGGTTTATTTATATGTACATTATCCTACAGATGTTTTGGCAGGTATAGTTTTAGGGCTTACATGTAGTGGAATAATAATTTACTTGTTTGACAAAGTAAGTTATAATAGGTCGGCGAGCATAAAACAGAACATTCATTGTGTAAATCGGGAAGAATATATATAAGGCATCATTTTCTATGCATATAGGTGTTTATTTATAATTGTATTTATTGTTAGTTAATTTAATTATTATTAAATTAATTAAATATATGATAAAATGGAAACTATAATTGTATAGAAGTAATTAGTTGTCACATTTTTTTAATATTAAGGATAGGGCGTGATATTTTGCAATTCACTATAGGATTAATTAATCATTATGGATATATAATTTTATTTAGTGCTTTAGTGCTTGAATTAATTGCATTCCCTCTTCCAGGAGAGTTAATGATGACATACTGTGGTTTTCTTGTTTATCAATCTAAAATGAATTGGATTATAAGTATCATAGTTGCCAGTGCTGGAGTAATATCAGGAATTACAATATCGTACTTCGTTGGTACCAAATTAGGAACAAGATTTTTTGAAAAATATGGTTCGTATATTCATCTTGGGCCAGCTAAAATGGAAAAAACATCAAGGTGGTTTAAATCATCTGGAAATAAATTGTTAATTTTAGCATATTTTATTCCTGGAGTTAGACATATTACAGGATATTTTTCAGGTATAACTGAAATTCCTTATAAAAGATTTGCAATAAACGCATATTTCGGAGCGTTTTTGTGGACTGCTACTTTTATTTCACTTGGAAAGGTTCTTGGACCTAATTGGGATAAATTTCATGGCTATATCTCAAAATATTTGATTATTGGAAGTTTAATTATATCTTTAATTTTAATTACTATATATGCCTATAGAAATCATAGAGCGCGTATTATAGAAACAACTTATAAAATTCTAAATAGAACAATAACTACATTTCATTCTATGGGGAAAATGAAAGTTGCTATAGCTGGTGTAGGAGTTGCTTTTTTAGGATTTTTAGTTCTTGTAATTGGTGTAATACAAGATTATTTAGCACATGAATTCGATCAATTTGACATTGTTGTATCTTATTTAGTAAAAGCAATTTTTACTTCCAAATGGTCATTTTTGATTGGCTTTTTTGGATTACTAACCTCAGTTAGAGTATTGTTACCATTAACTATTTTCATGTTTATATGGATTATAAGAAGAAATAGAAACAGAATTCTTGAAATTCAATTTCTATTTATTGTAACTTTCGGTGGTGAAGTTTTACAATACGTATTAAGGCATATTTTTAGACGTTTAGGACCTACTTCAATGGGCCAAGTAGGAAACAGTTTATTTACTTTCCCAAGTAATCAATCTTTTATGGCAATTGTTGCATATGGTTTTTTTGTTTATCTAATAGTGTGCCATGTAAAAAGAACTTGGCCTAAAACTGTAGCATTGAGTATAGCTTTATTTATTTGTTTAGTTGTAGGTCTAAATCCAATATTCTTTCAAACTCAATATCCAAGTGACGTTTATGCGGGGTATATTTTTGGTGGAGTATGGCTTAGTATAAATATTATTTTATTGGAAGTTTATCGTATATTACCTAAAATAAAGTTATAAGGTAATAGTAAAAAAATTCTTAAGTTATAACAATAAATTGTATACAATTTATAAAAAATACAAAAGATATAGAGATATAAAAGTGAAGGTGGTTTTATTATCGTCATTCTAGTTTTATTAACAGTCATTTCTCCTTATACGACCATAATACCAGCAATATATATGACATATATGGTGTTATTTAAAAAAATGAACATATACAAAAATCATTGGAATATAGGACTTTTTATACTATTTATTTGGTCAATTATAGTAGGTGTTATAAATCATAGTTTTCCATCAATTGTAACATCCTTTGCTCTGCTTATTTATCTAATTATTAGTATTTTCCTACAAAATTATTGTGAAAATGAAAATAAGGTAGAAGATATATGTAGGCATTTAGTTTATGTTTCAATGTTCTCAGCAATTCTTGGAATTGTTGAAAAAATTATGAATGTGTATTTTCATTTTAATATTTGGGCGAAATTTCTTGAAATTACATCTCAGCCAGTATTTAATGATAGAATATATAGCACCTTTGGAAATCCCAATGTAGCGGGTAATTGGTTTGCCATAATGATTCTTGTAGGTATTTATTTTTGTAGCACTACATCTAAATCTACTAAATTATTCTATGAGGGCGCAACATTCTTGTTTGTTATTGCATTGTGTTTAACGGGATCGCGTGGCGCTTTTATGGGTCTACTGTTTGGAGTCTTTATTTATTATCTCCTTAAGGGTAATAAAAAAGATAGATGGATTTTTATATCGGTATTTATATTTACAGCTTTAGTTGCCTTTTTACCATCACAAATACTTAAAAATGTAACTGGCCATAATTTTGATGACTCATTTATAAGTCGTCTTGGAATATGGAAAGGATGTTTAAAAATGATAAAGCTTAAGCCTTTTACGGGCTGGGGGCTTATGGGTATAACTGAGCATGGGGCAAACTTCATGAAAGGCTACTATTATGCAACATTATACCATGGCCATAATATATGGATTACTATTACGACTACACTTGGAATAGGTGGGCTTTTAATATATTCTTATTTAAAAATTAATTTGTTCCGAGATTTAAAGATACTTCATACAAAAAAATGTAGGTTGGTTCCGATGCTAGCGGGTATTCAAGCTGTAGTAATCGGGCATGGATTGGTTGACTTTACAATGATTGCACCGCAAACTGGGTTGCTATTTATAGCAAGTTCAGCTATAATAACTGCTCTAGTAAAACAAGAAAAATAATTGTCATATAACATCTAGATTTCAGATTTATCTGTTATCTAGATGTTTTTTTTAGAGTAATATATGCAAGTAGAATTTCAGCTGCAGTTATATGAATGTTATTTATGAATCATTTTTGCAAATACAGCTAACATTCCTGATGTAATAAGTGGTCCTACAGGCACTCCTCCTAAAAAGGCTGCGGCAGCAACTGCCCCTACTATCATGGCGGGCATAATATCACTATGCCCTTGAACGGTAAGATAGTTAAGCCCTTGTCCGCTTAAATACGTTGTTAAAAATGAAAGAAGTAAAGCTGTTATGCCTATCCATGATGTGAATACACTTTTTATATTATCTGTTGAAATGTTACCATTTGCTATAGGTATCAGTATGGCGGCTATAAGAAGTATAAGTCCCCATGTCATTCCATTTTTTTCTAAAGTTGGATACACATAATTGTCCAAACCTAAGAGTTTTAGTATAAGTAGGATACATGTAGCAATAGCAACTGAGTTAGCTTTTCCAAATATAGCAGCAGCTAGAATTAACAATAAAATAATAGTAGGACTCAAATAGATCATCTCCTGAAATATATTAAAAAAAATATTGTTTATAATATACTATTCGAAATGTTTTACCTTCATTCTATTATAATTTATGAAATAATAGTAAAATAGCCGGTTTCCACATTTACTGTAGAAATCGGCTATCTTAATTATTGAGTGTTGTTAAACTACTTAATTAATTTGTTTTCTCTCAAAAAGTCATCTGCAACTTTTGCTGGGTCTAACCCAAGCTTATCAACTTTATAATTTAAGTCTATCATTTTCACATCTGTAATCTTGTTACCTAATTTATTAATTAAATCTTTAAGTTCTGGATGTTTCTGAAGAGTTTTACTATTAACTATTGGTACACAATCATAATTTGGGAAGAAATGTTTATCATCTTTTAAAACCTTAAGTTTATATGACTTTAACAACCCTTCAGTACTAAAGGCATCTATAGCATCAACCTTTTTATTACCTATTGCTGTATATCTTAGGCCTCCATCAATTGAACTAAAACTTTTAAATTTAAGGTTATATACTTTAGTTATTCCTGGATAACCATCTGCTCTATTACAAAACTCCAATGTAGCACCAAGTATAAGTTTGTCACCCACCTTTGCAAGGTCTGAAATAGTCTCTAGATTATATTTCTTTGCTGTGTCTTGTCTTACTGATAATGTATAGGTATCATTAAAACCAAAAGGCTTTAGCCAAGTTATACCGTAGTTTTTAACATAATAATCACTTACAACATTATAAGCCTTAGTTGGATCATTAATTGGTGCTTTCTTCATAATACCTACCAAACTCATTCCAGTATATTCAGGGTACATGTCTATTTTACCAGTTTTTAATGCAGTATAAGCAAGCCCTGAACCTCCTAAATTTAAATCTTTTTCTACTTTAAGCTTTGTATTATTTGCGATTAATGAGGCTAGCATATCACCGAGTATTATCTGCTCAGAACTGTTGTAACACCCAACTACTATTGTGTCAGGTTTTTTAGCTGACATGTATATGCCACTAGCTATTAGTATAACAGCTAAACTACTAGCTATTATTTTTTGCATTTTACTAAACTTATATTTTCTTTTCTTAGAGAGTTTAATTGTTCCATCTGCTTTTCTGATTCCTGGAGGTGTCACCCCTTGTTCAATTTTCTCTACAATATAGTCCATTAAAAGTGCGAGTAAACACGCAGGAATCGCTCCGGCTAGAATCATATTGTTATCTACAGTTTGTACACCTGAGAATACCATATATCCAAGTCCACCTGCACCTACAAATGCTGCAATTGTCATAAGTCCAACAGCTGTTACTGCAGATATCCTTATACCTGTCATAATTATTGGAAACGCAAGTGGTAATTGAACTAGATTAAGTATTTGTTTATTAGTCATCCCCATACCTTTAGAAGACTCAATTACATCTGGATTTATATTCATAAGTCCAGTGTACGTATTTTTTATAATAGGAAGTAATGAATATAAAAATACCATTAGTATTGCTGGTGCACTACCTATTCCCATTACTGGTATTAGAAACCCTAATAAAGCTAAAGAAGGTACTGCTTGTATTAAATTTGCAAAACCTATAACAGGTCCTGATAACTTCTTAACTCTGGATATTAATATACCTAAAGGAATTCCTACAATTATCGCTATAATAACAGCAAAAACTGTTAATTCAATATGTTGAATTGTTAAATCTATTATCTGTCCATGTGTCGAAAGTACAAAATCTTTAAAATTAACTATTGCATTTATAATGCCCATTACTCCTCATCCTCCTGGTTAATATACTGATTGCTTAAAACAAGTAACAAGCTACTCTCAGTAATTAGTCCAACTAATTTTGAACTATCATCTACAACTGGAACATATCCAATTTTAAGTTCATTCATTAGATTTAATATATCTATTAGTGAATCATCTAAATTAACTGTTTTAATTTCTGTGCCCATAATGGTATTTACTTTTATAGAACCTATGTAATTCCTTATAATATCTTTTATTGTTATAATTCCTTCTAGCCTATCTTCTTTATTTATAATTAATAAACTGTCTACTTTGTTTGCCTTCATTATTTCTAAAGCTTGGACTACTGTTCTATTACCGCTAGTTGTGATTGGCTGCGTAATCATAATGTCTTTTGCTTTTATAAATCCTGGTTGCTGCCATATTCTATTTTTCCCTATAAATTCCTTAACAAAATCATTAGCAGGGTTATTTAGAATTTCTTCTGGAGTATCGAATTGAACAATATCTCCATCCTTCATAATACAAATTCTATCACCAAGTTTAAGTGCTTCATCCATATCGTGTGTTACAAAAACTATTGTCTTTTTAGACTCTTGCTGAAGGTTAAACAGCTCATCTTGAAGTTGATTTCTTGTAATCGGATCTAATGCACTAAATGGCTCATCCATAAGAATTACATCTGGGTTTGTTGCCCAGGCTCTTGCAACTCCAATTCTTTGTTGCTGACCTCCACTTAGTTCACATGGATATCTGTCTACATATTCTTTCGGCTCCATTCCTACCATTTTTAAAAGTTCAGTCGTTCGCTCAAGTATCTTTTCTTCCGGCCATTTTTCAAGCATTGGTATTATTCCAATATTCTCACCCACAGTCATATGTGGTAAAAGCCCTGTTTGCTGTATGACATACCCCATATTACGTCTAAGCTTAATTGTATCTTCCTTTAATATATTTTTACCAGCTAAGCTTATACTTCCTGATGTTGGTGGAATTAACTTATTAATCATTTTTAAAGTTGTTGTTTTACCACAACCACTTTGCCCTACTATAACTACAAACTCTCCCTTATTTACAGTAAAACTAATATCGTTAATTACTGTTTTATTCTTAAAAACCTTCCTTATGTTCTTAAACTCTAACATATAACCTCTCCTCAATATAATAATAGAAAGTTAGCTGAATTTTATTAATGATAACTAACAACTTATATAGTATCATAGGAGTGTCTGTTTGCAAAACTCCATAAACTATGAATAAATGTTGTTGTTCTATCAATATTAGGGTAGAGTCGATATATAGGTAAAAATGGGACATATACTAGATAATAGTGCCATTATCTATCATATGGTGTTTTTAGATATGCCAAATGGGAATAGGGCCTTCAAAAGGAAATATTTATTATTAATTATACAAAAAATACTATAAGCTAGACACTTTTTCTCAAGTGTCTAGCTTATAGTTATAAGTTTAAACTGGATTTCCATTATGTTGTAATAAAAATCAAACATTTATCTTTTGTTCGCATATAGCAAAATATTTGGAAAAATTGTACCGATATTAATTAATAACAGGAGTAGAAGTATCCCACAGTTATAAAATAGTGGTTATCAGTATTTTAACTCCAACTAGTGCTAGAACACAAGCGACAACGGACAGTGTAATGAAAATTGAAGTAGTTGTCGACATTTTAGACACATTTTTGTTTTCAGGTATCATAAAAAATTGTCTCCATTTCCGCCATTGAAGGCTATATTATAAAATTCAACCTAATATTGATCTCATATAATTTATTCTAAGTGATATTTTGGTACAGTTTATTCTATATTATGTTTGAAGTAATATCTTCTATTAACTATAATACTAAATAATTATTTCTTTTTGGTGTCAATATTGTTAACAATTTATAACCATTATACCACATCAGTGAAATAAGGGGGGGGGAGGTTGTGGATGGTTTATGTATTTGTGACGTATTTAACAAAAAATTACAAAAAAAGAAAAGCTTCTATTATATATTTATAGTATGAAAAACAGCACAATTGTAAATTAACTGTGCTGTTTTTCATTAGAAACACTAGATATCATTATGCAAGGGTTTTATTTACGTACTCTTCATCAACATCATAAAAAATATATTCATTTATATTTCTGTATGTTTTATATGATTCACAATCATCCATATTATATCTAGGTTCATCCTCATCTAGAGACATTACAGGGAGCACTTGTACTAAATAGTGGGTTGGGTAATTAATTATCATATTATAACCTCCTACTTGTAGTCATCACAATAGATTTTAAAGTAAGCCTTTGGAAACTTACATAGTGGGCAAAAATCAGGTGCTTCTTTTCCAATATGAATATATCCACAATTCATACATTGCCATTTTGCATCATAATTCCTTTTAAACATCAAACCTGCCTCAAGATTCTCATGTATTTTCAAGAATCTCATTTCATGATTTTCTTCTACTTCACGTAATTCTTTATAGAAATTTGCAATTTCCATAAAACCTTCTACTGTTGCCTCATTTTCAAATTGTTTATAAAGGGTACTACTCTCATGAGCCTCTCCTTTTGCAGAATCCAACAAATTGTCTGCTGTAGTTTTATTCATCTTAAGAAACTTATTAAAAACTTCTCTTGCATGTGCCTTTTCATTATTTGCAGTAGCTTCGAAAATAGAGGCTATATATTCATATCCTTCTTTCTCCGCTTTTTCAGCATAAAATGTGTATTTATTTCTTGCTCTTGACTCACCAGCAAAAGTACTAAGAAGATTTCTTTCAGTTTTACTACCATTTAATTGCATTTTATTCCTCCAAAAAAATTAATTTCTTTATTATTCTATTCATTATGTTTTTAAAGGTTACTTTAAAAAAGGACATCTACTAATTTTTGAGTCATATATTCGAAGGACAAAGTGATTATATAAATATATTAAGAGTTAATATAGTACATATTTTATTTCCTTTATTTTTTGCTTGCATGTCCTATTATTTTATGGTAAATTGTCGAATAAGAGTGAATTTTGAAACTCAAAAAATATAAAAGGATGTGTATTTTGGATAAAAAGAGAAGTTTTATAGTGATTGAGGGAATTGTTCAAGGTGTAGGGTTCCGTCCATTTGTATATAATTTAGCAAAAACTTTTAATTTAGAAGGTTGGGTAAATAATAATTCTGAGGGTGTTTATATAGATGTTGAGGGATCTCCTAAAGATCTAGAAAAATTTGTGAGATGTTTAGAAAATGATTCTCCGCCTCTTGCTAAAATAGAAAAAATTACTATAAGAGATGAAATATTATTAAATTATTCTAATTTCCAAATTAAAGAAAGTGAAAGGAATTTAGATAAAATAACATTTATATCTCCAGATATAGCTACTTGTAGTGATTGCTCAGAAGATATACTAAATTTAAATAATAGGAGAAGAGGTTATTCTTTTACTAATTGTACAAATTGTGGCCCCAGGTTTTCTATAATTAAAGAATTACCTTATGATAGGGGTAATACTACAATGAGTGAATTTAAAATGTGCAAGTCGTGTAATAGTGAATATTTAGATCCTACAAATAGGAGATTTCATGCACAACCAAATGCTTGCGCTGAGTGTGGACCTGAGATTTGGATAGAAGACTTTAAAGGAAACAGAATAGATATACAAGATCCTATAAGCTTCGCTCAGAATATGCTTAAGGAAGGAAAAATATTTGCAATAAAAGGTCTAGGAGGTTTTCATCTTGCTTGTGACGGAATGAATGAAACTTCTGTGGGAAAATTAAGAGATAGAAAAAAAAGACCATTTAAACCTCTTGCGGTTATGGTAAAAGATATAGAAACTGTTAAGAAATATTGTAAAGTAAATGAGTTAGAAGAAAAAATACTTACTGGAATAAAAAAACCAATTGTAATTTTAAGCCAAAATCAGAGCACTTTACCTAACAATATAGCACCTAATCAAAATACTATGGGTGTAATGCTTCCATATACCCCAATTCATATTTTATTGTTTTCGGAAAAACTTAAGGTACTCATTATGACTAGCGCAAATGTTAATGGACTACCAATAGAGTATAAAGATGATTCTGCTAGGTCTGGCCTTTCTGGTATTGTGGATTATTTTTTAATGCATAACCGTGAAATACATGTTCCAGTTGATGATTCTGTATTAAAGGTTGTAGACAAAAAGCAAACAATAATAAGGCGCGCCCGGGGTTTTGTACCTGAGCCTTTTAAGTGGAATAATATTAGAAATATTTTAGCTTGTGGTCCCAATATGAAGAATACTTTTTGTATAAGTAAAGAAGGTTTTTTGTTTCTAAGTCAATTTAATGGTGATCTAGAAAATTTAGAAACCTATGAACATTATAAAAAAAATGTGAATCATTTTAAAAAAATATTTTCTTTTTCTCCACAATATATAGCTTTTGATATGCATCCGGGATATATGTCAACTAAATATGCATTAGAATATGATCTGCCTAAAATTGCAGTCCAGCATCATCATGCTCACATAGTTAGTAACATGTTTGAAAATAATTTAGAGAAAAAGGTTATTGGAGTTTGTTTTGATGGAACAGGGTATGGTACGGATGGAAAAATATGGGGAGGAGAATTTTTAATTTGTAACCGGCTTGAATTTACAAGAGTAGCACATCTTGATTATATAAAAATGCCTGGGGGAGAAAAAGCTATTAAAGAACCATATAGAATGGCAGTTTCTTATCTTTATAAATCCTTAAGTTTGAAAAAAAATAAAAAAGAAATAAATGATATGATTTTTAAATTATATGGTAACAAGGCTATTAATCTTATTAAAATTTTAAATTCAAATATTAATTGCATAGAGACTTCTAGCATGGGAAGACTTTTTGATGCTATGGCAAGTATAATAGGAATCACGGATGTAGTTACCTATGAAGGACAGGCTTCTATTGAACTTGAAGCTTTGTCTTTAACGGATATTGAAGAATCATATAATTATAAAGTAATAAAGAGAGGTATGTATATTATAGAGCCTTATGAAATAATTATTGAGGCACTAAATGATAAAATAAAAGGCGTTTCAGCTAAAATAATTGCATCTAAATTTCAAAATACTATTGTTGGTTTGACTGTGAATATATGTGATAAAATTAGAGAAAATTCAGGTATAAATGGAGTTGCATTAAGTGGAGGGGTTTTTCAAAATTCTTTTTTAATGGAGAAAATATGTCGCAATCTCAAACATAATAATTTCGAAGTCTATACTCATAAGGACTTACCTTCTAATGATGGAGGAGTAGCGATTGGACAGATAATTATAGCTAATGCTATCATTGAAAATGATTGATAAAACATATAATTGAATATGAAAATTTAATAGACTATTTATTAAAAAGAGACAGTAGGTTAAAAACTACTGTCTCTTTTTAAGGCTTTTTTTAGGTTATCCCTCTTAAAATTCAAATTTATTGCGTAATACAATATAATATGACGAAAAAAAGGGTGACTATATTGCTAATTACATGTAATACGACTTAATTAGACATAAAATGACCAAATTAGACAAAAGGAATAAACCGTGCTATACTAAAAAAAATATTTCGAGTATTTTATTATAAGTATTGAAAAATTTTTTTTAATTAGGTGAAAACTTAACAAAACTTTACCTAAAAAACATTTTAACAAAACATTTTACATGTATATTAGGAACGAAGGAAAACGGTCGACAGTTTTTTAAATTTAAGGAGGAATGTTTATGAAAATAAGTAGAAGAGATTTTTTGAAATGGTCTGTTGCAGCAGGGGTGGCTTTAAATATAGAATTTGATGTTGCTAATGTAAACACAGTTCTTGCTGCAGAAACAGATCCACCAATAATTTGGCTTCAAGGTGCAGGATGCTCTGGATGCACTATCTCCACTTTAAATGTAACTAACCCAGCAACTATTGATAATGTTCTTTTAAATAAAATAAGTATGAAATTTAACAATACATTAATGACAGCTTCAGGTGATCTTGCAATGCAAACATTAGATCAAAGTGCCACTCAGTATAAAGGCCAATTTATACTTGTTATAGAGGGTGCTGTGCCAACTGGTGCAAGCGGCAACTATTGTGTAATTGGAGAAGTTAATGGAGTACCATTAACAATGCAACAAGCTGTTTTGAAATATGGTCCAATGGCAAAATATGTAGTAGCAGCAGGAACTTGTGCTTCTTTTGGAGGAGTTTCAGCTACTGGTGTCAATGAAACAGGTTGCTTAAGTGCTAAGACTGTATTAGCTGGCAAAACAACTAACCCTGTTGTAAATTTACCAGGTTGTCCTGTTCATCCTACTGTTTTAGTTCAATCTCTTTTAGATCTAATTTTAATTGGGAAGCCAGCAGTAGATACTAACAATAGACCTACGAAATATTATGGTAAAACAGTACATAGTGCTTGTCCAAGAAGAGAAACTGGAGATGCAAGTGGAATAGGAGCAACAACTGGATGCTTTGAAGAATATGGATGCATGGGACCAGGTTGCCAAAATGTATGTCCATCAATGAAATGGAATAATGGACAAGCTTGGTGTATAGGTGTTAATTATCCTTGCATAGGATGTTCAAGTCCTACATTCCCAACTAATCCATTATTAAGCAGACGAGATTAATTATTTAAAAAAGGGAGGATAACATATGAGTACGATAGTATTAGATCCAATAACAAGATTAGAAGGCCATTTAAAAATTTCAGTAACTCTAGATGCAACAAATAATGTAACTGCTGCTAAAGCAACTGGTAACCTTTATAGGGGTTTTGAAAATATGTTAGTTGGAAGAGTACCTAGTGATGCAGCCTTTCTAACACAGAGAATTTGTGGAGTGTGTCCAGTTTCTCATGCTATAGCTTCCTCAAAGGCTACAGAGCAAGCAGCAAAATTTACTCCAACACTTCAAGCATTATTATTAAGAAATCTTATACAAGGAGCTAATTTTATATCAAGTAATATTTTACACTTTTATCAACTTGCATTGCTTGATTATGTACAAGGACCTCAAATGCATCCGTGGACTCCTGGATATTCACAGGATTTCAGATTTAATGCTGCTGATAGCACTGCATTAATGGCGAATTATGTAACAGCATTATCTATAAGGAGACAAGCTGGAGAAATGGGAGCAATTTTTGGTGGTAAGCTTCCTCATGTTGGGAATATAGTACCAGGTGGAGTTACAGCAAGTCCTTCATCAACCAACATAACTAACTTCAAAAATTATTTAAATACCATTACTACATTTATACAAGGTGCGTATAAAACAGATGTAAATAAATTAGCAACTGTTTATAGCGATTATTATAAAATAGGTAAAGGTTACGGCAACCTAATATCCTATGGAGTATTTGATACAAATGCTACTGGAACAAAATTATTTCCTGCTGGAACAGTAACGGGCGCTGTGGTTGGAAGCTTTGCTTCTACCAATATAAAAGAATACGTAGGACATTCCTGGTATTCATCACCATCTGGAGCCAACCCAGCAAGTGAGACAACAACCCCTAGTTATGGAAAATCAGGAGCTTATACATGGCTTAAGGCGCCAAGATACAATGGTACTCCTTATGAAGCAGGAAGTCTTGCAAGAACTTGGATAAGTGGCGATTATAGAAAAGGAGTTTCTGTAATGGATAGACACTTAGCAAGATATACAGAAACAGCTAAGATAGCTACTAATATGTCAACTTGGCTTAGTCAAGTTAAGGTTGGAGTATCTGGATATACTAAGTTAGCAGCACCAGCTACAGGAACAGGAATTGGTTTAACAGAGGCACCAAGAGGAGCTCTCGGTCATTGGGTTTCTGTTGCAAGTTCAAAAATATCTAAATATCAAATAGTAACTCCAACTTGTTGGAATGCTTCACCAATGGATGATGCAGGAAATGTTGGACCTATTGAAAAGGCTTTAATTGGAACTCATGTAACAAATACTGTAGAACCAGTGGAACTTCTAAGAATAGTACACTCATTTGATCCATGTACAGGATGTTCTGTTCATGTAATGTCTCCAGAAGGAATTGAAATGTCAAACTTTATTGTACAACCAATTTGAGTTTAGATATGAAAGATACAGTCATCATCGGTATAGGTAATATTTTACTTCAAGATGATGGTGTGGGAGTACATGTGATAAAACAATTGGAAAATGAAAAACTTCCATCTACTATTGAATTAGTAGATGGAGGTACTTCCACATTGGATACTCTTGGTTTCTTTCTTGATTTTAAAAAAGTTATAGTTATAGATTGTCTAAGGGCAGGTTTAACGCCTGGTACAATATACAAAATAAAACCAGAAGATATTAAAAATTATCAAAAGGAAAATCTTTCCATACACGATGTGCAGATACTTGACGTTGTAAAAATGGCAAATATGATGAATAAATATCCTGAAGTTGTTATTTTTGGAATAGAACCAGAAAAAATATCCTTAGAACTAGAAATGACTCAAACGATGGTTTCTAAGATTCCAGAGATAATTTTTAATATAAAAAAAGAATTGAGAATTAATTAGGAGATAAATATGCATGAAGTTTCTATAATTCAAAATGTTGTTGAAATAGTAACAGATAAAGCAATTGAAAACAAATTCACTAAAGTTACCAAAGTATCGTTAAAAATAGGTGAGTTATCTGGTGTAATGCCAGAATCCTTAAATTTTGCTTTCAAAAGTTGTATAGTAGATACACTGCTTGAAGGATCAGTTTTAGGAATAGAAAAAGTTAAGGCAATAGGGGAATGCAAAGAGTGCAAGCAAGAATTCCCAATTGATCATTTTAATAAACTCTGTCCATGTTGTAATAAATTTTGTTCTAGCATTATTAGTGGATATGAGCTTTATATAAATACAATAGAAGGAGATTAAAGTATGAGTGAAATAAAGGTAGTTACGAACATTCTTCAAACAAATGACGCGATAACTTCTAAAAATAAAAAATTATTAGATGAAAAAGGCATTTATGTAATAAATCTAATGAGTTCGCCTGGTTCAGGGAAGACTTCTTTACTTGAACGAATAATAGCCAAACTTAAAAATGATATAAATATCGCTGTAATTGAAGGAGATATTTATACCACGAAAGATGCACAGAGAATAGAGGCGCAAGGCGTTCCAGTGATTCAAATCAACACTGGAGGAGCGTGTCATCTTGATGCAGAAATGATAAGAGGCGCATTAAATGAGTTAACCCTTGATAAGATTGATTTGTTAGTAATCGAAAATGTAGGTAATTTAGTTTGTCCAGCAGAATTTGAAATTGGCGAGGATATAAAAATATCAGTTTTAAGTACTACAGAAGGAAATGACAAACCTCTTAAATATCCACTGATGTTTGAAAAAAGTGGTGTTGTTATTTTAAATAAACTAGACTTAATAGAATTTACCGATTTTGACAAAAAAGAGTTCTATAGAGATATAAAATCTTTAAATGCAAATGCGGATATATTTGAAACATCATGTGTTAAAAATCAGGGTATTGATGAAATATGTTCATGGTTAACTAGTAAAATAGAAGATAAAAAAATAAACATTAAATAAGAGGAGGAATTTTATTATGCCAAGAATAGGTTTTCCGGAGCTTGCAATAATATTAGTTATTGCACTTGTGATTTTTGGACCAGGAAAGTTACCGTCACTGGGTAAGTCAATTGGTGAAACAATAAAGGAATTTAAAAAGGCTTCATCTGAGTTAATGAGTGATAAAACAGAAGCTAAAACAGATACTCAAGCAGAAACCAAGGCAGAAGTTAATACAGAAGAGACTAAAAAGGAAGAAACTAAAAAAGAAGAAGTAAAATAATAATTTTTAGGGAGTAAAACTATGATAAAAAGCGAACTAATTGTTCAGGCTGCTCATTGGCTTGAGAAATTTAGAAAAATTATCCTTTGGATAATTTTAATTGTTATAGCAGCGACCTCTCTTGTATATCTCGAATCAAATCTGTTAATTAATATACTTACAAAACCACTGAATGGAGTTCAATTACATTTTATGACCCCAGCGGAAGGTTTAATGGCAAAGATAAAGGTTTCTGTCTTAGGAGGACTCGTATTAGCGTTACCAGTGATTATTTTTTTAATAATACGATTTACTGGACCTATACTAACTAAAAAAACTAAGAGACTTCTAATATTTCTTATAATACCTTTGTCATTTGTCCTTTTCGCTTTAGGTATGACGTTTGCATATAAATTAGTTCTACCTTCTACAATAAAATTTCTTATTGATTGTGGAACTGAGTTTATGAAACCTACACTATCAGCAAATGAATATTTTTCATTTATAGGAACATTGCTTTTGTGCGTAGGGTTAATATTTGAACTTCCTTTAATATTGATAGCTTTATCAAGAATTGGAGTTATTACTTCAAAGATGCTCAAAGGAAAAAGGAAGATAGCAATTTTGTTATCCTTCGTTAGTATAGCTTTAATGGCTCCATCTTTGGATGCTTTTACTTTTATACTTGTAACTTGTCCGATTTTAATTCTTTACGAAATAAGTATTTGGTCTATATTCTTACTTGAAAAAAAGGATAAACGAAAAAGCAAAGAACTTTAAGTTTACTTTAAGAATTTTCAGAATAACTATAATACAAATATTATGAGGTGAAAGTATGGCAGCAAATGAAATGTCTGTAGTAGATCATTTACATGAATTAAGAAAAAGAATAATAATATGTCTCCTCAGCATTTCTTCTGCTGCTTTTCTTATTTATGATAAGGTTAATTGTTTAATTCATATACTTATGAAACCAATAGCGAAATTCAACTTAAACCTAGTATATTTTAAATTAACAGAAGGGTTTGTTACGAGACTTGAAGTATCCCTTATAGCTGCACTAATTATGACTAGTCCTATTATAATATATGAAATATTAGCGTTTGTAGGAGTTGGTTTATCAAAAGGAGAGAAAAAATTTTTGTATAAGAATGTTTTTATTCTCTTAAGTTTATTTATACTTGGTGTAGTTTTTGGGTACACAATGATATTGCCACACACATTAAGCTTCTTAATTTCCTATGGGAAGACTTACCTTATACCAGTGCTGAATGGTAGCATATATTTTAATTTCATAGGAATTTTTTGCCTTTATACGGGTATTATGTTTCTAATACCATATGTATTAGTTATATTAGGTAAGCTTTCTCTTATAAGTTCTAAAATTTTAAGAAAAAAACAAATTCCGGTTATATTAGGAGTACTGGTGGTAGAGGGAGTGTTATTACCATCAGTGGATTTTCTTACATTTATTGTAGTATCGGTTCCTGTCTTATTAATGTATGAAGTAAGTATCTGGATAATATATTTAAATGAAAGAAGAAAAAGGAGGAGCAAAAATGTGTCTAGCAATTCCAGGAAAGGTTTTAAGTTTAGACGGAAATAAAGGCGTTGTAGAGGTTGGAAACATGAAAAGAGAGGTATTTATGCATCTAGTGCCAGAGGCAAACGTTAACGAATATGTACTTGTACATGCGGGTTGTGCAATACAAATGATAGATGAAGATGAAGCAAAAATAACAATAGATATTTTTAAGGAGCTTACCCAAAATGAAATTTGTTGATGAATTTAGAAACAATGAATATTCAAAGAAACTCGTAGAAAAATTAAATAATATTACTAATGAAAAAATAAACATTATGGAGGTTTGTGGTACACATACTATGGCTATATTCAGATATGGTATTAGGGATGTACTTCCTCCAAATGTAAATTTGATATCAGGGCCAGGTTGCCCTGTATGCGTTACACCTCAGAGCTATATAGATACAGCTCTAACGCTATCACAAAAAAAAGATGTGATTATTGCAACCTTTGGAGACATGATGAAAGTACCTGGGAAAAAAGGGTCCCTAAGCAAGGCAAAGGCAGAAGGTGTTGATATAAGAATAGTGTACTCACCAATGGATTGCCTTGAGATGGCGTTAGAAAACCCTTCTAAAAAGATAGTATTCTTATCAGTAGGTTTTGAAACAACTGCTCCTATGACCGCAATTACTGCTATAGAAGCTAAAAAAAATAATATAAAAAATTTATTTTTCTTTACAGCTCACAAGATTGTCCCACCAGCGATGGAAGCTTTAGTACAAGATAAAGAATTGAACATAGACGGTTTTTTATTACCAGGGCATGTTTGTGCAATTAATGGCACGAAACCCTATGAATTTTTAAGCATAGATTATAATATTCCTGGAGTAGTTACAGGATTTGAACCAATAGATATACTTCAAGGTTTAAATACACTAGTAAGCTTAATAAGCAAAAAGGAATATAGGATTGAGAATGAATATAAAAGGATAGTAAAAAGTGAGGGTAATCCTATTGCCTTAGAATATTTAGAAAAAGCTTTTAACATTGTGGATAGTAGTTGGAGAGGAATGGGTAGAATACCCAAAAGTGGTCTGGAGTTTAATAGTGAATATGAAGATTTTGATGCACTTAAGCATTTCAAAATAAATTATGAAGAATATGATGGTAGTCCTGGTTGCAAATGTGGAGAAATACTTAAAGGGAAAATTAAACCAACAGATTGTCCGCTTTTCAAAAAACTTTGCACGCCAGAAAATCCAGTTGGTTCATGCATGGTTTCATCAGAAGGTACCTGCGCAGCATATTATAGATACCACAAAGACAAATAAATAATAGGGGGCATAACAATTAATAATTGTTATGTACTTATAAGGAATACAAGGGGGAATACAAATGAACGACACTATAACTCTAAGTCATGGAAGCGGTGGCGTACAAACTAATAGATTGATTAATGATGTATTTTTCAAATATTTTGGAAATGATATATTAAATCAAATGAATGATGCAGCTCAAATAGATATAGATTTTAAAAAACTTGCTTTTACTACAGATTCCTTTGTAGTAAATCCAATATTTTTTAATGGTGGTAATATTGGTAAATTAGCAGTTTGCGGCACAGTAAATGATTTAGCTGTAAGTGGAGCAAAACCACTTTATCTAACAAGTGCTTTTATTATTGAAGAAGGTTTCTCTATTAAAAAATTAGAAGAAATTGTGAAGACAATGGCTGATGAAGCTAATAAGTCAGGTGTAAAGATTGTAGCGGGAGACACAAAAGTTGTAGAAAAAGGTAGTGTGGATGGAATTTTTATTAATACTTCTGGTATTGGTAGAATTTATGAGAATGTCGATATTAATTGTTCCAATGCAAGAGCTGGAGACATGATCATAATAAATGGTACATTAGGTGACCACGGAATGACAATAATGTGTGAAAGAAATAAACTCGGTCTTGAAGGAAATTTAAAAAGCGATTGCGCTTGCCTTAATTCCTTAGTAGACACAATGATTGAAGCCTACGCGGGAATCCATGTTATTCGAGATGCTACTAGAGGTGGAGTAGCAGCCGTGCTTAATGAAATTAGTGAATTTAGTAATGTAACTATTGCTCTTGAAGAAAATGATTTACCACTTACTGAAGAGGTAAAAGGAGCATCTGAGATGCTGGGACTCGATCCATTATATATTGCGAACGAAGGAAAACTTTGTGTTTTTGTACCAGAAGCCTATGCGCAAAAGGTACTTAATGTTATGAGAAAACATCCACTGGGTTCTAATGCTACAATAATTGGAAAAGTTACTGAAGAAAGTGGACAAAAAGTTTATTTAAATACAGTAGTAGGTGGAAAAAGATTAGTAGACATGCCATCTGGAATTCAGCTCCCGCGAATATGTTAAATTTTAAATAAAAAGAGTATTTAATTAACCACAAAGGTTATTTCTTAAAGTAAGAAGGCTTATGTGGTTTTTTATTTTTTAAAACATTGCAGCTCTGCAGGAGATAATCCAAAGAATGTGAAGGAGAAAAACGAATGAATTTGAAAAATGGAGTACCTGAGTGGTTGTTAAACAGTGGAGAAACTGGAATGCGACCATGTGACTGTATTGGAAAAAGGAAGAAAGGTAGTTTTTTAGAAAAGACTATTAATGATATTGCCAAACTTTTAAAGGAAGTTATATTTTTTGAAGCGGTAGCCTTTCAAGAGGGTTTTTTGCAGAAATTAGACCCGCGGATAAAAGTAATATCTTTAATTATATTAATTTCAACAGCTACTTTGCTTCATAATCTGTTTATATTAATTATTATATATTTGATATCATGTATTTTAGCAAAAGTATCAAGTATATCATTAAAATTATATTTTAAAAGAGTATGGCTGATTGTACCCCTTTTTACAGCGGTTACGGTATTTCCATCAATTTTTAATTATGTCAGGCCCGGAAATAGTTTAATTCCACTTATAAACTTCGGTCATCAATTACATTTAGGTCCATTCACATTTCCAGCAGACCTTGCTATTACAAAACAGGGAGTTTCAGGAGCTATTTTGTTAATAGTCAGGGTTGGTATTACAGTTTCTTTAGCTTTTTTATTTACAGCAACTACTCGCTTCAATAATTTGATGAGGGCATTTAGGGTTTTGCTTTTGCCGAAAATATTTATTACAACATTGGAAATGTGTTACCGTTATATCTTTATATTACTAAATATTACAATAGATATGTTTGTTGCAAGAAAAAGTAGAACTTTAAGAAAAATTGATTCAAAAGAAGGACGCATTTTTGTATCTAATGCAATAGGAAGTCTTTTTGGTAAAAGTTATGCATTAAGTGAAGAAGTGTATTCAGCTATGCTGTCAAGAGGGTATAAAGGAGAGCCAGTTATTATGAATAGGTTTAAATTTACTCTGCTTGATTTTCAATGGATTTTGGGCATAGTAATTTGTGCTCTAGCAGCTTTTGGAGGTGAAATCATTCTTGGATAAGGAAAAAATAATGGAACTTAGCGATGTTTCATTTGAATATATAACTGATGAAATGGTACTTAAAGATATAAACCTAGATATTTATAAGGGTGAAAAAATAGTTATTTTAGGAGCTAACGGTTCAGGGAAATCTTCACTTCAAAAGATTCTTAACGGTTTGATATTTCCAAGTAAAGGAGAATATAAGGCCTTTGGTCAACTTGTTACGGAAGAGACATTAAATGATGAGCAGTTTGCGCAGGCGTTTCGTCAAAGGGTTGGATATATTTTTCAAAATTCGGATGCTCAATTGTTTTCTACCAATGTATGGGAGGAGATAGCATTTGGACCTTTGCAGATGAAGCTCAGCTTTAAAGAAGTAAATGACCGGGTAAATGGGGTTATTCAAATGCTTAATTTAGAATCATTAAAAGACAGGCCACCATATAAATTAAGTGGGGGTGAGAAAAAGAAAGTAGCTATTGCCTCCGTATTATCAATAAATCCTGAAGTTTTGATATTGGATGAACCCACTAATGGCTTAGATCCGCGTACTCAAAGATGGCTTATTAATCTATTGGTGCAACTTAATAAGTCGGGAAAGACTTTAATTACGTGCACTCATAATTTGGACATTGTTGAAGAAATTGCAGATAGGGTAATAGTTTTTAATGAAGAGCATAATATAGTTGCACAAGGTTCACCTCAGGATATATTATCAAATAAAGAATTATTACTTTCTGTAAATCTTATAGATGAACATTATCATAGGCATGTTCACGTATTTGACCCAGTCGAACATCATGATCATTATCATAGTCACGAATAGAAATTTAGATGGTAAAGCATTTTTAAATTATAGAAAACTGCTTGTTGATGTAATATTATTTAAATTTTAGACTAGGAGGATATATTATGCACATACCTGACGGATATTTAAGTCCTCAAACTTGCGCAACAATGGGAGCTGTTATGATTCCAGTAATAGGCATTGCTGCAGCTAAGTTAAAAAAGACATTAAAGAACAAGCAGGTTCCGTTATTGGCAATTGGAGCAGCTTTCTCGTTTACAATTATGATGTATAATGTGCCAATACCAGACGGTACTTCGGCACATGCAGTTGGAGCTACAATTTTGGCAATTATTTTGGGACCTTGGGCTGCCACAGTAGGGGTGAGTATAGCACTTATAATTCAAGCGATTTTCTTTGGCGATGGTGGCATTCTGACACTTGGAGCCAATATGTTCAACATGGCATTTGTGATTCCTTTTGTGAGTTATTATCTATATAGGTTGATAGCTGGTAATTCTGAAATATCTTCAAGACGTAGATTTATTGCTTCAATAATAGCAGGATATGTAGCAATAAATATTTCAGCCTTATTTGCTGGAATCGAGCTTGGGATTCAACCCTTATTATTTCATAAACTTGATGGAACTCCTTTGTATGCACCATACAATTTGATGCAAACTGTGCCGGCCATGATGTTTGCTCATGTTATTGTAGCTGGTCCCTTGGAAGCCGCGGTAACGGGATTTGTAATAAAATATATGCAAAAATCAAATTCTGAAATGCTTAAGCTTTATCCACCTCAAAAATCAGAAGTTGGAAATTCACAAGTTATAGCAGGTTTAAAGAAGTATTGGCATGCTTTGATTGCTTTAATTATATTTGCGCCTCTAGGACTATTAACTCAGGGTAATGCCTATGGAGAATGGTCAGGGGATGAGTTAAAATCAAAAATTGGATTTATTCCAGAGGGAATGATTAAATTTGGAGACAAATGGAAAGCATTATTGCCTAATTATTCTGTAACCGGGTCTAAGAGTACTTTTTTCAAGTCCTCTTTAGGTTATATATTTTGTGCAATTGTTGCTTTAATAATAATATTGATTATAACATCAATTATTAGTTTACTGCAGAAAAGAAAAAAATAGCATGAATGATATAGAGGCAACTGAATAATATATATATGACAAGCTTTTGTTGCCCAGCTTTTGTGGCTTACATTAAGAAAAATTACCCAGAACTCGCTAAACATGTTTTAAGCACAGTTTCTTCCATGATATCAATTCCAAAACTTATTAAAGAAACAGATCCTTTAGCTAAAATTGTATTTATAGGACCTTGTACAGCTAAAAAGATGGAAATAAATCAAGATGACATAAAAGGCATTACTGATTATGTATTGACTTTTGAAGAGCTTTAGGCAATGTTTGATTGGATGTATAGGCGGAGCAGTTTCACTTAGACATGGTCCAAAAGATAAAGGCGAAGTAGATAAATATGGGAGATTAGCCTTATAAAAAGATGTAAGTGGTTCACTTAGCGTAATTAAAATAGAGGAAATTAACCTACACCGTGGTAAAAAATTTATGTCTAAATAATATTTTCAACATTTATAGTAAAGAGACGGCAGTTTAAAAAACTGCTGTCTTTTTAATTATATGAAAAAATCATTTAATGACATTTATATAAATATTAATGGATAGTTTAATTAAACTTAACAAAACTTAACGACCAACCAATGTTGACGACATATTTTGCATGTATATTGATGATAAAGGAAAACCGTCGACAGTTTTTTTTGAAATTTAAGGAGGAATATTTATGAAAATAAGTAGAAGAGATTTTTTGAAATGGTCTATTGCTGCAGGAGTTGCTTTAAATATAGATTTTGATGTTGCAAATGTAAACACTGTTCTAGCTGCGGAGACAGATCCGCCAATAATTTGGATTCAAGGTGCAGGTTGCTCAGGATGCACGATTTCCACTTTAAATGTAACTAATCCAACCACTATCGATGATGTTCTCTTAAATAAAATAAGTATGAAATATAACAGCACAATTATGACTGCTTCAGGCGATCTTGCAATGCAAACCTTGGACCAAAGTGCAACTCAGTATAAGGGTCAATTTATACTTGTTATAGAGGGTGCTGTACCAACTGGTGCAAGTGGGAACTATTGTATAATTGGTGAGGTTAATGGAGTTCCATTAACAATGCAACAAGCTGTTTTAAAATATGGCCCAATGGCGAAATATGTAGTAGCTGCAGGAACTTGTGCTTCCTTTGGTGGAGTTTCGGCTGCATTTACGAATAATACAGCATGCCAAAGTGCTAAAACTATCTTAACTGGAAAAACAACTAACCCTGTAATAAATTTATCAGGGTGTCCTGTTCATCCTACTGTTTTGATTCAATCTCTTTTGGATCTGATTTTAATTGGTATGCCAGTAGTGGATTCATCCAACAGACCAACTAAATATTACTCAACTATTCACAGTTCGTGTCCACGAAGAGGAACTCAAACTGGTGTTCCAATCGGTTCAGCAGCAGGATGTTTTAGAGCGGTTGGATGTAAGGGACCATCTACTCAAAATGTATGTCCATCAATGAAATGGAATAATGGACAAGCTTGGTGTATAGGAGTTAATTATCCTTGTATAGGATGCTCAAATCCTACATTCCCAACCAATCCATTAATATAAAACTATTCAAAAATTAATTTATTTAAGAAAGGAATGATAATAGATGAGTACTATAGTATTAGATCCAATAACTAGACTTGAAGGACATTTAAAGGTTTCAGTTACTCTTGATGTTAACAATATTGTAACAGCTGCACAGGCAACGGGCAATTTATTTAGAGACTTTGAAAACATGCTTGTAGGCAGGGTACCAAAAGATGCAGCATTCTTAACACAAAGAATTTGTGGAGTGTGCCCAGTATCTCATGCTATTGCATCTTCAAAGGCTGTTGAAGCTGCTTCAGGATTTACTCCAAATTTACAAGCCCTTCTTTTAAGAGACCTAATACAAGGGGCTAACTTTATATCTAGTAACATATTACATTTTTATCAATTAGCATTGATGGATTACGTTCAGGGACCAGTGTCGCACCCTTGGACTCCAGGGTATAGCCAAGATTTTAAATTTAATGCTACTGATAGCCAAACATTAATAAACAATTATGTTACAGCGTTGTCAATTAGGAGACAAGCACATGAAATGGGAGCAATTTTTGGTGGTAAACTTCCACATGTGGGTAACGTAGTTCCTGGAGGCGTGACCGCTCTTCCAACTGCAACAAATATAACAAGTTTTAGAAATTATTTAAATACTATAACAACGTTTATTACAAATACATATAACACTGATGTTAATAAATTGGCTTCAACATATAGTAATTATTACACAGTTGGCAAGGGCTACGGTAATTTAATATCCTATGGAGTATTTGATACCAATACTACCGGAAGTAAGCTCTTCCCTGCTGGTACAGTTACTAACGGAGTCGTAGGAAGCTTTATCCAAACAAACATTAACGAACAGGTAGGACATTCTTGGTATTCATCACCATCAGGTAGTAATCCGGCAAATGAGCTAACAACTCCAAGCTATGGAAAAACAGGTGCTTATACTTGGCTTAAAGCTCCAAGATACAGCGGTTTAGCTTATGAAGCAGGAAGCCTCGCAAGAACTTGGATTAGTGGAGATTATAGAAATGGAGTTTCTGTAATGGATAGGCATTTGGCTAGGTATACGGAAACAGCTAAGATAGCTACTAATATGCAGACGTGGCTAAGTCAAATAGTAGCTGGTGCAAGTGCATTCACAAATCTTGGGGCACCAGTTTCAGAAAGTGGAATAGGCTTAACAGAGGCACCAAGAGGGGCTCTTGGACATTGGGTTTCTGTTGCAACTTCAAAAATATCTAAATACCAAATAGTTACACCAACTTGTTGGAATGCTTCACCAATGGATGATACAGGAAATGTTGGACCTATTGAAAAGGCTTTAATTGGAACTCATGTTGTAGATACTACGCAACCAGTTGAACTTTTAAGAATAGTACATTCATTTGATCCATGTACAGGATGTTCAGTTCACGTTATGTCACCAGAAGGAATTGAAATGTCAAACTTTGTTGTACAACCTCTATAAGTTTAATCTGCTAATTATAATGAAAAGACGGTAATTTAAAATTGCCGTCTTTTTTAGTTATAATGAAAAAATCTTTAACCATGGAGATATAAATATTGGGTTAAGTCATATTTTAGAGGGGCAAATAGAGGAGATATACAACAGGACACCGTTTACTAGGTCCTAATTCTCTATTGATTGATTTTGACTACTAGTTAAAAGAATGGTATACCTAAGAAGATTGATTATTATAATTATAAGGTACATAACTAATTAATAGTAAATTATGGTTATCAGTCATTGTCTTAACATATAATTGAGGAGTGATAAATTTTGTTTGCTGATAAATTGTTTTATAAAACTTTATTTAAAAACATGTTTTCTGATACATTTGAAATTAAGTTTATGGATGGGAGTGAAGAAAAGTACGGTGAAGGTGAGAGTAAATTTAAAATTATTATTAATGAGCCAATACTAAAAGGGGACATTATAAATAATCCATCAGTAGCTTTTGGAGAAGGATATATGACAAAAAAAATAGATATAGAGGGTAGTGTACAGACTGTCATAGAGTCCTTATATAAGAACAAAGAAAGCTTTTTGAAAAAAAGTGCAATATATCAAAAACTAATAAAAAAAATAAAAAGCAGCATAAAAAGAAGTAAAGATAACATAGAATTTCATTATGATATTGGAAATGATTTTTATAAGTTATGGTTGGATGACGGCATGAATTATTCTTGTGGATATTTCAACAATGATCTAGACTCATTAAATGAAGCTCAAAGCAATAAAATAAATCATATACTAAAGAAATTAAACCTAGAAGAAGGACAATCCCTACTTGATATAGGATGTGGATGGGGAGAACTTATAATTAGGGCGGCAAAACAATATAAGGTGAGAGCTATCGGAATTACCTTAAGTTCAGAACAATTTCAAAGGGTTAATGAAAGAATAAAAGCAGAAGGACTAGAAAATTTAGTTGAAGTTAGGCTTCAGGATTACAGAGAAATAAGAGATGTAAGTTTTGATAAAATTGTTAGTATAGGAATGCTCGAGCATGTAGGAGAAGAAAATTTGTCTGAATATTTTAGTATAGTAAAAAATTTGTTGAAGGACAAAGGTCTTTCTCTACTTCATTGTATAACAGGAGTAAATGAAGGTGGTAACAATACATGGATAGACAAGTATATTTTTCCCGGTGGACATGTACCTGGAATCAAGAATATTATAACAGATATAGCAGAGCAAAATTTTGAATTATTAGATTTAGAAAGCCTTAGGAGACATTATGGAAAGACACTCGAACATTGGGCTGAAAATTTTGAAGAAGCACTTCCTATAATAGAGAAAAGTAAAGATGAAACCTTTATTAGGATGTGGAGACTATATCTAAATTCTTGTGCTGCATCTTTTAATTGTGGCAATATCAATCTTCATCAGATATTATTTGCTAAAGGTGTAAATAATGATTTGCCTTTGACAAGAGGATACATGGATAAATAATTAAAATATATAGCTGCACTCGGATTATGTATTACTCATTTTTTATTTATACTTATGTTTCATGATCTCAATGGTTTTCTAATAGGATTTGTAGTGATGGTGGCAGTATCACTATATCAATGTTATAAAACTATAATAATTACATCAATCTTGATAATTAGTTCTTTAGTATATGGATATTTTTCAAATAGTGGAAAGATGTATGGTACGTTTAATGATCCAACAGGTTTAGCTATTGTAATTACAGTATTTATTGTTATAGTTATTCTATTTTTAATACAAATTAGGGCAACAGAAAGGCTAAATACACAAGTAGAAGTGAAAATGAATGAAATACAGGATTCTAAGGAAATGGGAAAAGTAGCAACAAGTGTTGAAGATGCAGTGTTAATTACGAGCAGTCTTAATTTAAAGGCAAATAATATTGAAAGTATATTAGTGAATGTAACTGCTATAAGTAGACAGATAAATTTATTAGCATTAAATGTAGCTATAGAGGCTGCAAGGGCTGGAGAGCAAGGTAGAGGTTTTTCAGTAGTAGCGGATGAAGTTCGAAAATTAGCTGAGCAATCACAAAGTTCTAATCTTGAAATTTCTAATATTTTAGGGGATATTAAAAGCAAAATAGAAGAAGTATCCATAGAGATTAACGGACTTCAAATTTCAGCTGGTACAAGTAATGAATCTGTAAATAAAGTTACTAAAGCTTTTTATAGCATAAACTCTAATTCAAAGGAGATGTTATTTAAAGCTTCAGAAGTAGATAATATGACTTTGAAAATTGAAGAGAATTCTTCAGAAGTGTTAAGTAACATTACAAATTTGGCAGCGTCGGCACAAGAAACAGCTGCTTTAGTTGAGAAAATTCTGGGCGGGATTAATGAACAAAACACGAGGATGGGGAATATTATTATAAGTTTTAAAGATCTAGAAGGATTTATTAGCGAACTTAGAAAGGTAAAAGCATAAATTCAAAGAAGTATATTAATATATAAGATTACCTGCGACTTTGACAGGTAATCTTATGTATTTGGCTTGCCTTTTGGTAAGTCTTTTTTTAATTATGTTTCTTTCAAAACATCTAACACATAACAATAATTTTATAAGGACTGGTTTGGGCTGGTATACTTCTTGTGGTAGCTCCATAAATAACAATTAGATTTCGATTCATTGGATTTTTGGTAAAGGATTGACCGTTTTCAAGTACTATCTGTGTCCATGGGGCAATGTTTAATTTTAAGGTATTATCGCTACTAACCAATTGATCGTTAAAGTAGTCTACTTTCACATTTTGATATAGTGAATCACTTGCCATAACAATTGCTCTGAATTGTGGTGGGAAAATGAGAGGAACAGCTGCATTTGCATCATAGAATCCAGTTACCATATCTCCTGGTGACACCATTACATGGTCTACAAAATAAGTAGTTGGTGTCACTACGAAATTCACTAAATTTCCATAACCGTTTTCTACTGACATTAATTTATAACATCCTAAGTCTTTTCCACTTGCATCTACCCAAAAATCATTAATCATTGTAACCATACCGTGGAAAGGTTTAAAACTTATCATATTAACTCCTCGATTCCTTTATTTTTAAAAGCATTGGAAACTACTAATATCTCTAAGATCCATTCCGAAATATACCCATCTGTTTCTACTCCAACGAAAGCCTGCTATAGATTGTGGGCCAACAAATGTAAGCCATGACCAGAAGCTATCGCCTCTTCTTGGCCATATATATGTCATTCTAAAGCGGCAAAATCTAATTGCACCTTGATCTACAGCTAGAGGGGTAGCACCAGATTGTTGCGTTTTAGGCTGAGGTGGTGTAAAGTTTGGAGGTGGAGAAGTCGGGCCTGACGGGGGTCTTCCATGTTGTCCTTGTTGAGAAGGCGCCGGGCGACCCATTTCTCTGTACGGGCACCCTAAAGGGAGATCTTGAGCTTGCTTACTATAGTCGTAACTTGGATCATAAAATCTAATAAAATCATTGTCAATATACATTAAATTAACTCCTAAAAGTGTTTACAATATAGTATATGGTGGTCTATAGGATTTTGTTATTTATATTTGAATTGTTATTACGTTTGGAATGGGTAAATTAGTTATAAAAGAAACTTATGATATGTATTTATCCATTATTTTTTCATTTTACTTTGTGAAAAAATGTTATAATTATATTTGTAATTATAAAATAAAATATTTATTTAAAGCATACCAGTTTGTAGAGTTATTTATTTTAGATTAAATGGAGGTGAATGTATATGGAACACAATAAAATAAAAACAAAAATTTTAAGACCTAGATTTGAGAGCGATTTAGATATTATAGAATTGTCTAAAGAAAATATCGAGGATGAGAGTATATTTTCTTTTGGAACAATTAGTGATTGTACCTTAGAAAATCATGAAGCAGACAGAGTAACTTTTAAACAAGTAATATTTAAAAAGGTTATTTTTAATAAAATAACTTTTAGGCGGTTGGAAATGATGGAAGTGAGGTTTGAAAATTGTGATTTATCAAATGTGGATTTTAATGAAGCTTCATTACATAGGGTAGAATTTATAAATTGTAAAATTATTGGCATTAATTTAAATGAAGCCACCTTTAGAGATGTTATTTTTGAAAATTGCAATGGTGAATTTGCCTTTTTCAGTTATTCTAATTGTAAGCAAGTTGCATTTGTTGAGTGTCAATTACGTTCTTCAGATTTCCAAAATTCAAAATTTTTAAAAGTTGAATTTCAAGAGTCTAATCTAATTCAATCTCAAATGAATTTCACAAGTCTTAAAGGAATAGATTTTACTAGTTGTGATATTGAGGGTATTGGAGTGAATATTGCAGATGTTAAGGGTGCACGGGTTACCACCATGCAAGCTATTTCTCTGTCAAGCATATTAGGTCTCATTATTAAGTGAATTAATTTTATTCCATAACAAACTAATATAAATATTAATTAAGTTAATTTATAAAGTACAGCAAGGTACTATACAAATCTAGCTTATTTTATTATAATTGGAAAATAGAGGTGAATTATGGATAACTTAATTGTATCAAATATGGTAGAAAAATTTAAGGAAAAAAATATAAAATCATGGTGGAATACAGATAAATCTTTTTCTACATTGAAGGCGGAAATTAGTATTAAAGAAAAAATTTTACAAGAAAAGCATATGAATAAGTTTTTGAATGACCTATTTTTTCATCTTAAAAAATGTCCTAAAAATGAAAATGAGCAAGCTGATTGGAGAAATATTTTGTGGTCTATGATAAAAACCTTTGGGCATTCTTGCGGATTTACTGAGGATGAAATTAATGGCGATTTCTCAAAATCACTTCCATCAATAACTCATGCATTTATTTGTGATGTTAAAGAATTCGATAATAGTATAACTTTAGATAAAATGGTCCAAGCATTAAGAAATGTTTGGATTATGAATATACTTCAAGTTCTTTTTGACATTAAGGTGGAGTGTACCCCATCAGTTTTTGCTTATAGTATGCTTTACCCCTATACTGATAATTATTTAGACAGTACAGAAATATCTTTTGAAGAAAAGAAATCAATAAATGAAAGATTTAAATTAAGGTTAGAAGGCAAACAAATAAAAGGGATCAACCCCTACGAAGAAGGGTTATTTAAATTAGTTAGTATAATTGAGAGTCAATATCCTAGGGATTGCTATAGGGAGATATATGAGGGGCTTTTATGCATACATGCTGCTCAATGCAAAAGTCTTACACAGCAAAAGGGTATGAGATCACCTTATGAGATGGATATCCTAGGAATAAGTACTGAAAAAGGTGGAACCTCCGTACTTGCAGATGCCTATCTGGTTCATGGAAGGATGAATGATGCGCAAGCAGATTTTATATTTGCTTATGGAACTCTACTTCAGTTTTGTGATGATTTACAGGATGCAAAAGAAGATCTAAAGAATGGGCACATGACTATATTTTCTCAGACCTCTGAAAAATGGAATTTAGACAGTATTACTAATGCTTTATTTGATTTTTCTAATAAGATAATGGATTTAGATGATGGTTTTATTTCTAGGGAATCCTGTCAAATGAAGAATTTTTTAAAGAAAAACTTAATTTCCCTTATTTTTGAAGCAATTTCACAGAATTATAACTTATATAGCAAAGAGTACATTAAAAATATTGAAAAATACTATTCTTTTAGAATGTCATATACAAGAAAGCTCTATAAAAAGATAAAAAATAATTATTCGAATTTTGAGAGCATCCATGGATTCTCCATAGATGATGTTCTGTTAATTGCAACGGATGTAAATTAAATTTAAACAGGGCTACATGGCAGAAACAGCAACCAGTTTCTGCTTACACTTTTTATTTCAAATAAAAAAGACTAATGATATTATTTAATCACGAGCCTTTTGTGGGAATTAAACGATTTTCTCTACATATGTAACATCATTTTTATACAGCTTACTAATTGTTGTCCATGCATACCACATAAATGAATGCATTTTGCTAAAGCTAAACCAGTCATTTCTGCACCTCCTTAAACTATTTATAATTATAATATAGTCTAAGGGTATGTAGATTTTATGAAGATTTAGCAAAGGTAATTAGATGCTTGCTACTTTGTTATTCATATATCACTTTACTTACGCTACGAAGTCTACCTTTAATAGGTGTTTTTTGTAACTCATTAAACACTAACTCACCTTTATTATTTAATACTTCTACAAATGTAGATATATCAATTATATTGATGATTCCTATATCGTCCTTTGTCATGCCTTCAATGTTACAAAGTGTACCTACGATATCTGAAGCCCTCATCTTTGTTTTTTTACCAGCATTAATATGTAATTTCATAATTTCTTTGCCTAGCGCTGCTCCTTTTGCTTCTTTTATTTCAGGTCTTGTATTCATTTTATCATCAAATTTTTCTTTGAAATTATCCACGATTTCGGCTGAAGGGCTTTCCTTCAAAAGAATCTCTTTACCGATATAGTGCTCTATATCATTTAAAAACCTAAACTCATTTTTTGTTACAAAAGTAATTGCATGACCTATTTTTCCTATGCGGCCAGTTCTTCCTATCCTATGAACATAACTTTCCTTGTCTTCAGGAATATCATAATTAATTACAAGGCTAATGTCATCTATATCTATTCCTCTAGCTGCAACATCTGTAGCTACCAGATATCTAAAATAGCCTTTTTTAAAATCATTCATTACCCTTAATCTATCACTTTGCTCCATTCCACCATGTATTTTCTTGCAAGTATACCCTAGTGTTGCTAGTTTATTATAAAATGAATCTACCTTTAGTTTTGTATTACAGAATATTATACAACTATCAGGATTTTCAACTATGGTTAGATGTCTTAAAAGTTCTACTTTTTCAAGTTCAAGTACGTCATATCTTTCTTGACATATGTTATCTGACGCTTTATTTTGTTCCTCTATTTCAATGTATACAGGTTCTTTCATGTAATTGCTACATAAATTATCTATGTCACTAGGCATTGTGGCTGATAATAACATGGTCACACGCTGCTTAGGTAAGCTATTTATTATTGTTTCTATCTGATCTACAAATCCCATATTAAGCATTTCATCAGCCTCATCTATTACAAGATATTTTATATTTGATAGATCAATTGTATCTTTTCCCATATGATCTATAATACGGCCAGGGGTACCAACTACTACATGTGTTTTTTGCTTAAGTTCCTTTTTTTGATCATAGAAAGGGGATTGCCCATAAATTGCAGCTACCTTAAGTCTTTTAAATCTACCTATATTAAAAATATCCTCTTTGACTTGGATAGCAAGTTCTCTTGTGGGTGTAAGCACTAATGCCTGAGGTTTATTTTCTTCCCAATCAACTAATTGGCAAATAGGAATGGCATAGGCTGCAGTCTTACCACTTCCAGTTTGTGACTTTACGACTACATCCTTTTGAGCCAGAACTGCCGGTATAACTTGCTTCTGGACTTTTGTTAAAGCTTTGAAATTTAACATATTAATTGATTTTAATATCTCATTGCTTAACTCATAGTCATTAAAACTTTCTTTTATCATTTGATCATCTCCAAATACTAATATGTTTTTAAACTGTTCATTTTAAATTGAAAAGAATGTTGCTGCGAGTATAATATAAACACTGACTAGCTGTAGTCCTTCTAACCAATTGGATTCTCCATCATTACAGACTTTATTAGCTATAATTACGGTTACGCCTAAAGCCACTATTTCATATGTGTTGAATATTAGTGCCATTGGTTTAAATAATAAACTTATCAAAACTAATATTGGTGCTATAAACAAAATTATTTGTAAACTTGAACCTATAGCTATTTCTATAGCAATGTCCATCTTGTTTTTGATTGCCATAGTTACTGCCGTTGCATGTTCTGCAGCATTTCCTATAATTGGTATTATTATTAGTCCTACAAATAATTTGGATAAATGTAATTGCTGAGTCATTGGTTCTATATTGCCAACTAATAATTCACTTTCAATAGCTACAAATGATGTTGCTATTAATAAAATAGTTATAGCAGTAGATTGTTTCCATCTTTTCTCACAAATTTCATGGTCTACACCATATAAATCTTTATGCGTAAAAAATGAAAAATATAAACTACAACAATATACTATAAGCATTACTATTGCTATGATTACACTAAGATTTTCAAAGTTAACCGGGTTTAAATCTGCTGTACTTAAATTTCCGGTACATACGGCAGGGATAACTAAACTAATTACGGCTAAAGTAAGTAAACTTACAGAAGTGTTTACACCTTCTTTGGCAAATGTCTGTCTTTTGGTTTTTAAGCCTCCCATAAACATGCTCAGACCTAATACTAATAATACATTTCCTATCATCGAGCCTGCTATTGATGCTTTAACAATATCAAATAAGCCTGCCTTTAATGCGAAAAATGATAAAATAAGTTCTGTTACATTGCCGAATGTAGCGCTTAAAAACCCACCAAGTTTAGCTCCAGTATATTTCGATAATTCTTCAGTGGCTTCTCCTAGTACTGCTGCGAGTGGTACTATCGCCAGTGCAGTTATTAAAAATTGTACACTAGGACCTCCTATTTGCATAAAGTGAAATAAAATACTAATAGGTATAAAAATTAATAGATAATACATTTTATTCATTTCAAATATCCCCCCCTAGGTAATAAGGTCATTTCGTGTCTTTTACAGTATTGAATATTATTACCCAATATAATACTTAATTATAACTTATATTTATGTTTTATTTTCAAAAAATATTTATTTTACCAATACAATATGTTTTATAAGTTAGACAAATAGAAAAAAACCATTAAATAGTTTCCTATTTAATGGTTAAAATATTTATTGTTATATAACAGTAATATTTTCTGCTTGTGGTCCTTTATCGCCTTTAACTATGTCAAAAGAAACTTTTTGACCTTCATCAAGTGATTTGTAACCATCTGAATTTATTTGAGAGAAATGTGCGAAAACATCCACTCCGTCTTCTCCTGTAATAAATCCGAATCCTTTTTCTCCATTAAACCATTTAACTGTACCATTCATATAATGTATACCTCCGAAATTTTAATTTTCTTAAAGAATTTTAAAATAATTTAACAATAAAATTTTAATTTTGAATCAAAATACTATATTTTAAAAATAACATTTCAAATATATCTGTATTCAATTATTTACTATTCTTTTAAGTCATGCTTATATTATCACATTTTATGATATAATGCAAGTTATATTAAGCATTTTGTCTTATATTTGTATGTAAATTAATATAATCACAAACACAAGTGTGAATATCCAACTTCTGAAAACAGATATTCATGTTTAATAATTTTTGAGAACCACAAAAAAAACAGAGTTGAACACCAACTCTGTTTTCATATTAGTCTTCTTTTTTACAGCAAGGATCAACCTCTTTTTCACACTTAGGATCACACTTAGGATCACATGAAGGATCACTTGAAGGATCACACCAAGGATCGCACCAAGGATCAAAACGATCGTCACACCAATCTTTAGGACATTCATCATTATGAAGGTTTTTTTCACACTTTGACATACTATCACTTCCTATAATTAGTCAGTATATAATATGCTGCTTAAATTGCAAATGACACTGTAACTAATACCTTTATAATATTTTTGTCTGTTCACTAAAAATATTAATCTGATTTAAATGATTAAGAATTTGAAGATAATAATCAGACTTTACCTGGACTGAAAAAATAAGTTTTTGAAGATATTCACGTTCAGTTTTAGAACGTTCACTAACGTTGGTTAAATTTTTGGTTATTTGTTCTATTTTTTGAATATTTAAATTCTGGGATTCTTCAACTTGTTGCATATGATTGTTAACATCATTTTCTGCTATAACAATATTATCTAAAAGACTAGTAGAATCATCAATATGCTGGACAGTATTTGTCATAACCTTTTTACCCTCAATAGATTTGTTGTTTAATGAACCCATAATAACATCCATATTTTTTAATGCATTCATTATATCTGTTGCACTATTTTTAGTGGATTCGGATAATTTTTTAATTTCATTGGCTACAACAGAAAAACCACGGCCAGCTTCACCTACTCGAGCAGCTTCAATGGCGGCATTCAAGGAAAGAAGATTAGTTTGACTAGCAATATTAGTAATAATTGTGGCAAAATTATTTATGTTAGTATATTGGTCTTGCATTTGATTAAAAAGGCTTAATAAACTTTCAAATACAGTAGAAACGTTATTCATTTCGATTGCTAAATTGTTAATACCAGACTTTGCAGAAGTAACCTCAACAGAAGAATGGCTTAAACTCTGAAAAACTATAGATACCTGTTTTTGGGTGTCATTGGCATTTTGTGATAACGATTTCAAATAAGCTGATACTTCTTCAATTTGTTTGGTTGTATAGCTTGTACCATTTAGAAGATCGGAAAAGCCTAAAGTGATTGTTCCTTCTTCTTTAAGTAAATTATGAATTTGTATATTAGTTTGTTTAGATAGTTGAAAAAGTTCTTCTAAATTATTAAATTCTAATGATTTACAATCGGGTAATCGGGTTCATTAGGTGGAGGTGATATCTGAGCAAATTCATCTGGATTTTTATTTTTATTTTTAAAATTAAATAGCATTTTATTATACCTCCTATTATTCCACTAGTAAAAGTACCATAGTTTGATTAAAGTGATTTTGGTAGAATTGTTCACCGTAGCTAATAAATCCTGTTTGATTTTTACAAAGGGATAAAAGATTTGAATCTACAGTTCCCCATAAATTTTTATCTAAAAACATTAATGAACGAAGTATGCAGTTGATTGATAAAACAAAACTAGGTTTAAACGCAGCAGATGCGAGTGTTTCCTTCATAACTTGATTATAATTAGCAGGCTGTAAAACCTCGACAAAGGTATTAGGAAGTATTTGGGAATAAAAAGTAATTGATTTATCTGGATTTATTTTCATAGGTGAAGCTATATTGATTTTATCCTTAGAAATTTTTCCTAAGGGATTGTTCATGAAATGGTTAGGCAAATCAGTTTCCTTAATACCTAAAATTTTGGCATATTCTACAGATGCTAAATTATTGTTAAAAGTTTTTACAGTACGATTAATAGGATCAGCATCAGTAACTAATAAATTTTTACCGGAAGGAATATAAATATTTTCTTTAATGAGTTGTGTTCGTTTTTTCATATCAAAAAAAACAGCAACACTATGAACTTTTTTCTTCCCAATATAAATTAGGGTTTTCTCAAATTTAAGATTGTCACCAGCACTTCCTCCAATAATTTTAAAATTAGAATCAGCAAAATAAAAAGTAGTTATTATACTTTCTTCCATAGCAGATAGACCATCGCAGAGCAATAAAGCAAAAGCATTAGGATTATTTTTTACTTTTTTATATGATTTTTGAAGTTGTTTAAGACTTTTAGCAGGTGGGTACATTATTTCAACAATTTCAGCAAGTTCGGAGTCATATGAAAAGCCCGTAATGACATTTTCTTTATAACCTTTAGGAGAAAATTCGCCAGAAGTTGAACAAAGGATAACGTTATCTCCAACAGATAAAGATAAATTTTGAATTAAAGGAATCCCTGCAAATATAACAAATGAAAGATTAGGATATTTACTTAGATAATCAAGGGTTTCATTTTGAGTAGAAAATAAAAAAGAAATCATTAGTTATGCCTCCTTATAGTTTTTAAATTAGTGAAATTTACTTACATCTATGGAATAATTATGACAAAATATAAAAAATTATAGTATTATTAATGTAAATTATAATCTTATTTATATTAATATTCAATATAAATATAATTTTGTCAATCTGCATTTAAAATGTAATTTATGGTTAGTTATTGAATTTAATTATTCAGATAATTCTAAAATTTGTAGTATAATATAAACATATAAATATAGTGAACTTTTTAATCAGTATTTACGTTTAAGGATTAGTAGAGGTGATTATTATTGGATGAGCTAGAGCTTATTAATAAGGCTAAGGATGGGAATAAAAGTGCTCTAAACACACTTTTACAAGACAATATTAATATTTTAAAAGGGTACGTTGTTAAAATGGTAGGAGACCCCCACTTAGCACAGGATATTATTCAAGATGCATTACTTAAGGCTGTGCTTAATATAAATAAATTTGAGCCTAAAGCAAAATTTTCTACATGGCTCATAAAAATAGCTACTAATGTTTACAGAGATTATTTAAGAAAGAATAAACATTTCCAGTTAGTAGAGGAAAGCTTAGCCGATAAAGGAAAACAAGTAGAGGATATTGTAATAGCAAATTATGAGTATAAAGAGATTATGAAAATAATTTTAAAACTACCCTATGAGAAAAGGGCTGTATTTATTTTAAAGAACTATTATGGTTACAAATATGAAGAAATATCACAAATTTTAAACTGTCCCATTGGAACAGTTAGGTCAAGACTTCATAATGCAGTAAAATATATAATAAAAGAAATTGAAAGAAAGGAGATTATATAAATGAAGGATTTTGATAAAATTGAGAACTCTTTAATTGATGAATTTTATAATGAAGCAACGAAGAATATTGATAATAAATTGAAGTATAGTGATGAAGCCTCTGAATATAGAAGCAAGCTAAATTTCGCGATCACGAAAATAGATGTGCTAAATGAAGACATATTTGATTTTCCGATAGATACCTTAAGCATAATAGAGCAAGGCGAGCTTATAAGAGAAAACAGAAAGGAAAATAAAGAATTCATTTTGTTTATATTATCATCCTTTATAATTCTTTCTTTATATGCCATGGCTATAATTAAAATAGATTCTAAGATACTGATTATTTCTCAAATTTTTATTGTAATCATTGCTCCTTGGATAATAATACCTATTTCGGTTAGCAAAAGAAGGGGAAGTGAAGTTTAGTGGGGATTTCAAATAATCAACTAATTATATTACTAGCAATACTTATTCCTATGGTAATGATTGAGGCAGCTTGGGTATTTCGTGATGCCAGAAGGCGTAAAGAAAAGTATTATTGGCTTTGGGGGATTTTTGCACTGATGAATGTAGGTAACCTCCTTATTTATCTATTAGTAACACGAGTAATATTAAAAAATAAAAAATAAAAAAGTATATATTACTATTAATGCATTCACTTCGCGCTTCAATGCATTATAAGTAATATATACTTTTTTTGCGTATAAAATGGGGACAAAAATAAAATGAACTTTTTAATATTGATTACGTTAAAATTATGAAAGTATAAAAGGGGGAATAATATATGTTTGAAGGAATGGCATTAATTGACGTAATAAAATTACTTGCACCTATAATTATTTTGGAACTAAGTCTTGTGGTTTTCTGCTTATATAGATTAACAAAGGACGAAGTGAAATTTTTACCTAAGTGGGGATGGGCTTTAATTATAGTTTTTATTCAACTGATAGGTGGAATAGCTTTTTTATTAATAGGAAGAGAGCGTGAATAAGATGATTAAAGTAATAAATATTAATAAAAAATATGGAGATGTTGAAGTTCTAAAAGATATTTCCTTTGAAATAAAGAAAGGAACCATATATGGATTTTTAGGCCCTAATGGAGCAGGGAAAACTACAACTATGAATATACTTTCTGGATTAATTAATTTTAATGGTGGAGAGATATATTTAGATGGAGAGGATTTTAAAAAGAATGAAAGACAATTATTAAAAAAAGTAGGGTATCTACCACAAAATCCAGTGTTTTACAATTACATGAATGCTAATGAATACCTACACTTTATTGGTGAAATAGCAAATATGTCAGAGAAAAGTATAAGGGAGAGAACAATAGAGATCTTGGAGGTTGTAAAGCTAAGTGCAGTAGCAAAGAAAAAAATAGGCCAATATTCAGGGGGAATGAAGCAAAGACTAGGAATTGCAGTGGCTCTATTTAATAAACCAGAAATAGTTTTTTTAGATGAACCAACTTCTGCTCTAGACCCTGAGGGAAGAATGGAAATATTAGAGTTTATAAAAGACTTAAAGTTATCAGGAACCACTGTTTTTCTGTCGACTCACATTTTGAGTGATATAGAAAGAATTTGTGATGAGGTAAGTATTTTGGATAAGGGGCAAATACTCATTTCAGATAATTTAGAGAATTTAAAGAATAAATATATTCAACCTATATTTGATATAGAATTTGAAAAACATCAAGTAAACTTAGATAAAATTCTTCTGGACTTTAAGTGGGTAGAAAAAGTTTCAATAAAGGGAAATAAGGCTTCTATCTATGTTAATAATTTAGATATTGCAAAATCTGAACTTTTAAAACTTCTTGTTCAGGGAGAGAATATTATTTTATCTTATGATTTAAGAAAAAGTAATCTTGAAGACATTTTTATAAGGATGGTGAATGAAAATGACAACATTTAAGGCTTATTTTAAAAAAGAAATAATGGAATCCAAAAGACAATATAAATATATAATACTAGCATTTGGAATAATTGCATTTGCAATTATAGAACCATTTATGTTAAAGTTACTTCCAAAAATATTAGAGAATCAATTACCAGGAGATTTAAGTTCGCTTTTTGTTGCTACTCCTAAGATTGCGATTAATAATTACATTAAGGATCTTTTTCAAATAGGAAACTTGTTTATCATATTCACCTTAGCAAGTACTTTAAATGATGAGATAAATGGAGAAAAATTCGTGTTTCCATATTCTAAGGGAAGTAAGCCAATTGGAATAGTGCTTGCTAAAATAATTCATTATACTACTGTGGTAACCATATTAACCTTCATTGGATTTTTGACTTGCTCTTATTATGGAAGCATTTTGTTACAAGGAGAGAAGGCTAGTTTATCAGGTATTATGAACTCGACTCTTCTGATGTCTGTATATGATTTTTTTAATATAACATTGGTAACACTTTTTAGCAGCTTTGTAAAAAAAAGTGTAACAGCAGGTTTTATAACTATTATGATAACTTTCCTAAGTGCTATATTTGTAAATATAGATGTAATTGGAAAATTTATGCCATACAAATTAGTGGAAGGAGCAAATTTATTTACAATAGAAGGATATTTATTTACTATAATAGCTTCAATTATATGTAGCGTAATTTTTATAATAGCTACTGTTTATAAAATGAACAAAGTTGAGGTAATTTAATTTATTACTTCCTGAACAAAGAAGATAGAGATTACTTTATTGAAGATAGAGATTACTCTATCTTTTTTTGCATTTTAAGCACAATGATGAATGATGTTGAAATTTATAATTCATAAAAATTAGATTTATGACATTATTTATGTCATATATAGTACTAATTTTAAAAAAAATGATTTTATAAAAATAAAACTTGCATTCTAAAATACATGATGGTAGAATAGGCTACAATAAATGGATTAAAAGAAGTTATATATTTTAGGGGGGCAATACAATTATGAAAAGAAAATATCTGGCTATTATGCTGACCGGAGTGCTTGTATTAAGTGCAGTACTTACAGGTTGCGGAAGCAGTTCAACTACTGCCACAAAGACTGCAACACCAAAGACAATAATCTTTTCTCAAGGAGCAGATCCTAGAGGTCTTGACCCAGCTTTTGTCGATGATGGTGAATCAGCAAAAGTTATGTGTAATATTTATGAAGGTTTAGTTAAATACAAAGATGGCTCAACAGATATTGAACCAAGCCTTGCAACTGATTGGAAAATTAGTACAGATGGAAAAGAATATACTTTTAATTTGAGAAAAAATGTTAAGTTCCAAGACGGAACACCTTTTAATGCAGATGCTGTTGTATTTAATGTAGAAAGACAAATTCCTCCAAAGGCTACAGAGGATATGCCATATGCATCATTTACTTATGGACCAGTAGTTAAAATTGAAAAAATAAGTGATTCATCTGTTAAATTTACATTGAAAAGTAAGTATACACCTTTTCTTGCAAATCTAGCAATGACACTTGCTGCTCCAGTTCTTAGCCCAACTGCGGTGGCGAAATATAAAGGTAAATTAATGGAGAATCCAGTTGGAACAGGTCCATATACTTTTGTATCTTGGGATAAAAATCAATCGTTAAAACTTAAGAGAAATGATTCATATTGGGGAGTTAAACCAAAGGCTGATAACGTAGTATTTAAGTTTACTAAAGAAAACTCAGTTCGCGCTAGTGATTTAATGACTGGTGGAACAGATATAATTGATGGCGTTGATCCTAATGATATAGCTAAATTAAAATCTAGTAATATGAAAATATATCAAGCGGATGGAATGAATATTAATTATATGGCCTTTAATTGTTCAAGAGCACCATTTAATGATCCCAAACTTCGTGAGGCTATATCACATGCTATAAATCGCGATGAATTAGTTAAGTATTTATATCAAGGATATGCAAGTGTAGCAAATAGCCCACTTCCTTCATTCATACCAGGTTATGATAAGACAGTACAACCTTATAACTATGATGTAGCAAAAGCAAAACAATTGCTTAAAGATGCTGGTAAATCAGATTTGAAAATTAAGATTATTACTTATTCAAACCCAAGACCTTATAACTCAGTTGGTGGACAAAAACTTGCAGAATCAGTTCAGAACTATTTAGCAAAAATCGGTGTAACTGCAACAATAGATTCTTACAATTGGACTGATTATAAAACAAAGGTAGCTAATGGAGAAGGAGATTTATTCTTCTACGGTTGGACAGGTGATAATGGTGATGCAGATAATTTCCTTTCATTATTTGATTCACATGAAATCAAATCCACTTTGAATTCAGCTAAATATTCAAATCCAGCAGTGGATGCTTTACTGGTACAAGGTAGATCATTACCAAATGGAGCAGCACGAGATAAAGTTTATCAAGAACTTCAACAGATAGTTTCAAAGGATGCGGCATGGCTTCCATTATCTCATTCACAAGTTCTTGCAGCATATTCACCTAAGGTTACTGGTTTTTCAGTACATCCAACAGGATCAGTATTCTTTAGTGGGGTAGATAAATAAGTATATTCTGAAAAATTTTTAAGTGGAATATCGTATCGTGCGGTATTCCACTTTTTTAAGATTTATTGAGGAGGTAACCATGGTTAAATATATAATTAAACGACTGCTTTTACTATTACCAGTTATTATTGGAGTATCAATACTTGTTTTTTTGGTTATGCATTTGTTTACTACAGACCCAGCAGCAACGATTCTTGGTCAGCATGCAAGTCAAAGTCAAATCATGGCGCTAAGAGAACAACTTGGACTTAATAAGCCTATATATGTTCAATATTGGGATTTCTTAAGAGGAATACTTCATGGAAATTTGGGAGATTCACTTATGACAAAAACTCCAGTTTGGGATGAAATAATGGCACGGTTCCCAGCTACAATTGAACTTGCATTATCAGCTATTATATTTTCTTCTATTTTTGGAGTAATTATGGGGGTTATTTCTGCAATTAAACAAAACTCAATTATTGATTATATTTGTATGATAATATCCTTACTAGGTGTATCAATGCCTATATTTTGGTTAGGGTTGATCTTTATATTAGTTTTTGCGGTGCAGCTTCATTGGTTGCCAGTATCCGGGAGAATAGATATTGGCCTTGAACCAATTAAAATTACAGGGCTATATTTGTTTGATTCTTTAGCTAGCGGTAACATGCCTGCATTTTATAGCGCTTTAAAACATTTGATCATGCCGGCGGTAGCTCTTGGGTCAGCGTCGACTGCTATTATTGCAAGAATGACTCGTTCTACCATGCTTGAAGTTGTGAGGCAGGATTATATAAGAACGGCAAGAGCAAAGGGTCTTTTAGAAAGACCAATTATTTTTGGACATGCACTTAAAAATGCTTTAATTCCAATAATAACAGTAATAGGACTTCAGCTAGGATCATTGCTTGGTGGAGCAGTGTTAACAGAAACTGTATTTTCATGGCCAGGTGTTGGTAAATACGTAGTAGATGCAATTTTAGTCACAGATTATCCTGTGGTGCAAGGTACGGTTATGATGATGGCAGTGATTTTCGTGCTTGTTAATTTAATTGTGGATATAATTTATGCGTTTATAGATCCAAGAATTAAATATTCTTAAAGGAGTGATATAATTGAAAACTAAAAACCTAAATGAAATTGAACAAACGCAGTTGCAGCAAATTCCTAAAGAAGAATCAAAATTTGGGAATGCATGGTATATGCTTAAAAAAAATAAAGCAGCTCTAGTAGGGCTTATTATAATAATAATACTTTTGTTCGTTGCCATTTTTGGACAATTTATCATGCCATATAAACCTAACATAGGAGAACTATCACAAAGTCTTCAAAAACCATCTATGGCTCATTGGTTTGGAACAGATGAACAGGGTCGCGATATTCTAAGCAGAATAATAGATGGTACTAAAATATCATTAAGAGTGGGTATTACAGCTGTTGCGGTAGCCCTATCTATAGGCATTTTTGTAGGATCTCTTGCAGGGTATTATGGTGGTAAGTTAGACATGTTAATTATGAGGTTTATGGATATTATGCTTGCTTTTCCTTCATTATTACTCGCAATTGCTTTCATGAGTGTTTTAGGTAAAGGCATAGATAACGCTATAATTGCAATAAGTATTGTTACCATTCCTGAATACGCGAGAATTGTTCGAGGCTCTATATTGTCAATTAAAGATAGTGAATATGTTCAAGCTGCAAGGGTTATTGGAAATAGTGATGCAGCTATAATATTTAAACACATATTGCCCAATGTAATTTCACCTATAATTGTTCGCGCGACGCTTGGAGTATCCAACGCTATTTTAGATACGGCGGCTCTTGGATTTTTGGGCCTTGGAGTTCAACCTCCACAAGCAGAGTGGGGTAGTATGCTAGGGGCAGGACGTGGATATTTTTATAATGCTTCTCATATAATTCTTTTCCCTGGTATTGCTATAACTATAACTGTACTTGCTTTCAATCTATTTGGTGATGGACTCAGGGACGCTTTGGATCCAAAACTTCATCAGTAAGGGGGATAACATAATGTTACTAGAAGTTAAAAATTTACAAACTCAATTTAGGGTTAAAGGTGGACTTGTAAATGCAGTAGATGGTGTGAGTTTTGAAGTGGACAAAGGGGAAATATTAGCAATTGTTGGCGAATCTGGTTCAGGTAAAAGTGTTACTTCACTATCTGTTTTAAGCCTTATACCTGGTCCGCCAGGTAAAATTATAGGTGGAGAAATTCTATTTAAAGGTGAAGATTTGTTAAAAAAAAGTAAGAAAGAAATGCAAGATATAAGAGGGGATAAAATATCTATGATATTTCAAGAACCTATGACTTCTTTAAATCCTGTAATTACTATAGGTAAGCAAATAGCAGAAACTATAATTAGACATAAAAAATTAACAAAGAAAGAAGCTAACTTGCAGGCGATTAAGATGCTTGAACTAGTAGGGATTCCAACTCCGGAGAAGAAAATAAATGATTATCCTCATCAATTAAGTGGTGGTATGAGGCAAAGAGTAATGATTGCTATAGCACTATCTTGTAATCCAGAATTACTTATTGCAGATGAACCTACAACTGCTCTTGATGTTACTATACAAGCCCAAATATTGGAATTACTTATAAATTTAAAAGATAAACTTAATACTGCAATTCTTTTAATTACACATGATCTTGGTGTAGTGGCAGAGACTGCAGATAAGGTTGTAGTAATGTACTGTGGTAAGATCGTTGAAAAAGCAACTTCACTTCAACTTTTTGAGACGCCGTTACATCCATATACTCAAGGTTTATTACTTTCCATACCTAAGGTGGATGAAAAGGTAGATCAATTATTCATGATTCCAGGAATGGTACCTAATCCTTTGAATATGCCAAAGGGATGTTCATTTAGTGACAGGTGCAGTAAATGCATGGACATTTGCACACAAAGTGGACCAGAACTTGTGGAATATCAAGGCAGAAAAGTTAGCTGTTTTTTATACAGTGATAAACTGGAAGGGCAGGTGTAAATATGGAACTATTATTAGAAGTTAAAGATTTAAAAAAATATTTTCCTGTGCAGTCTGGCGTATTTGGTAAAACTACAGATTTTGTTAAGGCAGTTGATGGCGTATCGTTTAATATTTTTAAGGGTGAAACTTTAGGTTTAGTTGGAGAGTCAGGTTGTGGTAAATCAACTACTGGTAAAATGCTTGTAAATTTGATGGCACCAACATCTGGTCAAGTTATATTTGAAGGACACGACATAGCTAAGTTATCCAAAAAAGAGCAAAAAATCATGAGGAAAAACATTCAAATTATATTTCAAGATCCGTACTCTTCTCTTAATCCAAGGATGAGCATTGGAGACATAATAGCAGAGCCTATGAAGGTAAACAAAACAGAAAGAAAAGAAAATATAGAAAAAAGAGTTTTATCTCTTTTAAATTGTGTAGGACTTGCTAGCTTTCACAGAAACAGGTATCCACATGAATTTAGTGGTGGACAAAGACAAAGGGTTGGTATAGCAAGGGCTCTTTCTCTAAATCCTAAGCTTATAGTTTGTGATGAAGCAGTATCAGCATTAGACGTTTCTATACAGGCTCAGGTATTAAATTTGCTTCATGATCTGCAAAAGGAATTTGATTTAACCTATCTATTCATTGCGCATGGACTAAATGTAGTTAAACATGTAAGCACAAGAGTTGGTGTAATGTACCTAGGGAAGATGGTTGAACTTGCGGATGGAGATATACTCTATAATCAGCCAGGGCATCCATATTCACAAGCGTTGTTATCAGCTATTCCAATTCCGGATCCAACTAAGAAGAAAAGTAGAATAATATTAAAAGGTGATGTCCCAAGTCCAATTAATCCACCCTCTGGATGCAGTTTTCATACTAGATGCTTTAAGTGCACAGAAAAATGCACTAAAGAGGAACCGAAGTTTGAAGATATAGGTGGAGGACATAGAGTAGCGTGCTGGAATTTGTAAATTATAAAAAATAGACAATTTTATGTTGTCTTTTTTTTATGATTTCTAGTTTCATTTTATAATTTATTGCATATTATATTATAATAAATTATATAAATGAGGGACACATATGGAAAATAAAGATATTAATGATAATGAAGACTTAAGTAAAGATTGTTGTGAACCTAAGTTACAGCATTGTTGTAATGTAATGGTAGAGCATAAAACACATTTAAATCCACCATCATTTTGTTATTCAGAAATTCATTCTAAAATTAAAATAGACGTAGAAATTGAAAAAGTATGTGCAGGAGCAATTATAATCGTTGGAGTTATTCATAAAACATTACAGTATAAAGCTCTTTTGAAAAATGGAACAATTGACCCATGTTTTAAGAAGAATTTTGATATTCCTTTTAATTGTTTTATAAACACAGATGAAGCTAATGAAGATGACAAATATCAAGTAACAGGTCATGATTTTTGCACTTATTCAAAAAATAAAGATACAATTATTGGTTGTAATAAACCTGAAAAAATTTGCTTCACGCATATTGAAAAAATATTTATAAAGATTTGTGTAATGAGACAATAACTTTAATATTTATTATTAGCCCCTTATTAGGGGCATTTTTTAATATCTTACCCTGATTTAACACGTCAGTAGCTATTGTTACGACACAAAATGTAAATTACAAGAAATACAATCAATATTTTTAAAGTATTAAGTTCATTTTTATTTACTATTAATTGAGAAGCGAGTTCCTTATTTAAATTTGAAAAATTTTCATCTAATGTATCATCTACTTTAAAATAAAAGTTATTTTCGCTACTGCAACATGATTCGGATGAACTATCGTTATTATACCCTGAGTAGTCATCAAAATTTATATTATTTTCACACATCGCACACTTCCTCCCTCGATTTTTATATGTTATAACGTCAATTCTAATCTAAACTTATGCTATTATTACATACTACATATTATGCAATAATAGCATATGCGTAACAAAAATTTCTAGTGCACCATAAATTCAATAATACACCGTACCAATTAAAAATATTCAACATATTATATATCAATAAATAATTCAAGTTTTGATAAGTGAATCTATTTTAAAGTATTTCAATAGAGAATCTATCATTATTTTTATGAAAAAATGGAGGAGTTATAATGAGTGAGAATATATCGTGTGATGTAAGTACCTGTAATGAAAGCATATGTGGTTGCCCTAAGATAGTAAATGATAATCTTTATTGCTCAGTTAAAGTAAATAACCAATTATGTTTATTGCCACCTGCTAAAGATTGTGTTCAAATATCATTTAAAGTCAAACCAGGTGTAAAGATAATTCAAAATGCTGGAGAACTTTGCGTATGTGGATTAATTGAAAAAACAGTAGAATATACAGGGATAAATCCTGATGAATGTGAAGTTCGAAGAGTCAAAATCCGGCAAGATATTCCATTCCATTGTTGCTTCAAAAGTTGTGATTTTGATGAACAGGATTGTTCAGATTACGTAGTTGCAGAAATAGAGGTGCAAAATCTATGTACCAAACTTTTTAGTAGAGCAACAAGAGCTGGAGTAGATGTTTTTTTCTGCTTAAAAGAAACAGATGTTGTTAGAGTTCGTTTAAGCAAACCTGCTCCATGTGCAAGAGTTGAACATTGCGAATTAGATTCCAAAGATACACTAATTAAAGAACTTGAAAATTTTGTTTTCTAATTAGTAAAACAATAACTTCCAGTTACTGTAACGGTTGAGAGACCGTAACATAAACTGGAAGCTAATTATATATCTAATATATAATTATTCTACTGTTTGAACTTTTAAAATATTAGTTGTTCCAGCTATTCCTACTGGTCCTCCAGCTGTTATTACAACAATATCTCCTCGTTTAACTAATTTTATGTCTAAAGCTTTTTTAACTCCAATTTCGAACATCTCTTCAACGTTTGTTGCTTCTTTAACTAGTAATGGAATTACCCCCCAGGAAATACATAACTGCCTTCTAACCCTCGGATTTGATGTAGTTGCTATTATGGGACAAGATGCCCTAAATCTAGAAACCATTCTAGCGGTTTGTCCAGATTCAGTTGCAGAAATTATTGCAACTGCTTTTAACTGTAGTGCGATTGCACAAGTTGCGTAGCTTATAGCATTCGTAATATCTCCCATATCATCAAATTGAATTGCTGATAACTTACTGCCATAATTAATAGACTCGTCTGCCATTTGAGCAATCCTAACCATAGTTTTTACACTTTCAATAGGATATTTACCCATGGCACTTTCTCCTGAAAGCATAATTGCACTTGTTCCATCATATACAGCATTTGCTACATCACTAGATTCTGCTCTAGTTGGTCTTGGGTTTTCAATCATTGAATCTAGCATTTGTGTTGCTGTTATTACTGGTTTACCATTTTTATAGCATTTCTTGATTATCATTTTTTGAACAATTGGGACTTCTTCTGTAGGTATTTCTACTCCCAAATCTCCTCTAGCTACCATAATGCCATCTGAAACCTTTAATATTTCATCAAAATTACTTACGCCTTCTCTATTTTCAATCTTTGAAATTATCTTTATATCCTGACCACCCAATCGCTTTAATATTTCTCTAACTTCAATTACGTCTGTTGCCTTTCTTACAAAGGAACACGCTATAAAATCAAATTCATTTTTTATAGCAAACCTTATATCTTCAATGTCTTGCTCTGTTATTGCAGGCAAGTGGGTGTCTGTTTCAGGAATATTTACGCCTTTGTTATTACTGATTGCTCCACCATTCAATATTTTGCAATGGATGTCCTTTCCTACAATCTTTTGTACTTCTATTGTTACAAGTCCATCATTTATTAATATTTTGGTGCCAATCTTAACATCTCTATATAGTTTCTTATGGGAAATAGTTGATCTTTCTTCGTTTCCCAAAATAGTTTCATTTACAAGTACAAACTCATTGTTATCTTTTAATATTACTTCACCTTTTTCAAATTTACCTAATCTAATTTCAGGACCTTTGGTATCAAGTAATAATGGAACAGGAATGTTTAATTTTTCTCTAATTTTTTTTACTCTATCAACTCTTAATTTTTGTTCATTGTGAGTTCCATGAGAAAAATTTAATCTTGCTACATCCATACCCCCAAGTATTAATTGTTCTAATAAATTTTCATTATCTACAGCAGGTCCTAAGGTACATATTATTTTAGTCATTCTCATTTTTTATTACCCCCTCATTTTAGTATAAAAGATAATGACATTTTTTGAAAAGTCCAAATTTCTTTAATAATATATAAAATGATTTTATATTATAATGTCTGAAAATTACTCTCTATAACAACGGGAAACCCTTCATCATTATTAGTTTGCCTTTAGATAAAAGCAATAATACCCCACATAAGTAAAAAGCTTATTACAATTGTAAAATTATTGACAGTTCCGACAAACTTAGTATCGTATCCAAATTCTACTGAGTAAGGAATTACTGTAAAACTGATTGGTAATATAAAACCAATAAGCATGGTTATTTTAAACATTGGATCTAAAGGTACTAAGTTATAAAGAAGTATACCAACTCCAAGTCCAATCATGTATCTTAAAGCAATTATCTTGGCCATATTTTTCAAATAAGCTTTCTTAAAGGAAAAACTGAGATATAATCCAAGTGCCAACAATGCAAGGGGCATATTTGCTTTAGATAGAACCCCTGTAATTTCTATAATAGGTTTTGGAATGCTAAGGCCCAAAAGATTAATCGTTAATGTAATAATATAAGTAAGGAATGGTATTGAGTGTAACGTTTTAGAAAAAATATTCTTGTAGCTGATTTCCCCTTTGCTACTTGAATAGATGCTTGCAACAATATAACAAACAGCAAAAACTATAAAGGAATTGCCCATATCAAACATCCCAAAGTATTTAAGCCCTGACCTGCCCCAAATTGACTCTACTAAAGGATATGCAAAAAGTCCAACATTAAAGGAAGGAACTAGCATTGAAAGCATTCCCGTGTCACGTCTGGATTCTTCCTTGAATACGATGAGGGCTACTATCGTCATCATTAACCCGTAGACTAAGCAGAATATGGGAACTAGTAGTAGGTTTTTGTCTATTTCCATAGTGCTGAAAACATTTATTACAATAGAGGGAAGTGTAACATTAAAAATTAATCTAGAAATCACTTCTCCATCGCTTTCCTTTAAAATTCCTACTTTCTTCAGAAAGTATCCTAATAAAATAATACTTAATGATATTGCAAACTGAGAGTTAATAGTATTCATTTGTTATCTCCTTGTGATGATAATTCAGCCATAATATTTAATATTATAGCATGGGTTTAAATAAAAAAACATAATAAATATATAGTTATGAAAGTCAATGTTTTTATAGTGAATTAATTAATGATATTTAAACGTTTTATATTTTTCGAATTATATTTTGCAATTTAACTTATCCAAAGCATTTTAATAGTGATATACTTAAATAAGTTATTTTTTAGGATAACTATTAAATAGACAGATAGTAACGAAGCACAAGCCGTAAGCAAGTTGCTAGGTCTAAAATAGAAGTTATACTAATATGTTGTAAATGGTTATATAAAAAACTTATTGACTTACCTATTTAAGATAAGTTAATAAGTCTTTTTTACAATGGGGTGGTAATATATATGAGGAGGAATGAAATGAATAAACAGGATCTAATAAAAATAGCATCAGACTTTGTTGAAAACTCAGAATATAATTATATTTCAAATGAAATTGCTATTTCTAAAAATGTTGTGGGAATGAAGATTTTTGAAGAACCAATCTTTGGATTTGCGACTTCAGATGATGAGCATTTTACTTCGTTTAAAGACCCTAATATAATTGGGGAACACTTCATGCTTCCAAATGTTTGGTTACCACAATCAAAGTCTGTTATCTCGTTTTTTTTACCATTTAGCGATGTAGTTAAAAGGGGAAATGCCAGGGAAAAATTATGGCCTTCTGAAGAATGGTTGCACGGACGTATTGAAGGTCAAGTTTTTATAAATAAGTTATGCATAAACCTGAGGTCAGAATTGATAAATGCAGGATATAATAGTCTAGTGCCTGCTTTGGATGAAAGATTCTGGGCACAAACTGAGTTGAATGAGGCTTCAAAGCACTCCGAAGTATCATTTACAAGCACTTGGTCTGAAAGACATGTGGCCTTTGTATGTGGACTTGGAACATTTGGACTTTCTAAAGGATTAATAACATCAAAGGGTGTAGCGGGGAGATTTGGTAGTATCATCACAGAATTATATTTGTCACCTGACAAAAGAGAGTACGAAAACATTTATGAGAATTGTTCAATGTGTGGTGCATGTGTAAAAAAGTGCCCGACTAATGCAATATCCATAGCAAAAGGTAAAAATCACATGATATGTTCTAAATTTTTGAATAAAACATCTGAAAAATATAAGCCCAGATATGGATGCGGGAAATGTCAGATAGGAGTACCTTGTGAAAGTATGATACCTATTAAGGAGAATATATTATGAAAAATATAAATATATCACTTAAATTTATGCTATTACGTTTGCGTACATTTTTTAAATCAAAGAGCAAAAATTTACTTAAAGTGGCCTTTTCTTTACTTATAGTTTTGTTGATATATTTTGAAGGTAGAAAAGAATTAGTAAACCTAAATTTAGCAGCTTCTTTTTCCCTATTGAGAAGTTTTGACCCTATAAAGCTTTTACTATTTTTTATTACAGGATCTGTTGCTGTAAGCTGTATGACCCTTTATGATTATTTTATAATTAAAAGCTTAAAATATAAAATATCACTTTTAAAAACATTTAGAATTTCTTGGATTTCTAATACCTTTAATAATTTTTTAGGATTTGGTGGATTAACTGGTGCTGGAATTCGCAGCATGCTTTATAAGGAAGAAAATATATCAAATAAAGAGTGCCTATTTATAAATGTTCTACTTGTACCTGCAACCACGACTGGGCTATCGATACTTGCCATACTTGGTATATTTAATATATTTCCTATGAGACCTATTCTTGCAGAGCATAAATGGTTTTCACTAGCTGTAATTTCTTTTGCAGTGTATTTATTCATTTATTTATTATTATTTAAAATTAAATGGGTAAGAAAGAAGATATTGCCTGAAGGCATATCTGTTGCTAAATCAGCACCTTTAAGAATAAAATTAATTTTTGCTTCTATCTTTGAGTGGGGTGGAGCTGGTTTATTCTTTTGGTATGTGAGCTCAATTTTTGTAAGTAATATTAGTATACTCCAAGTATTCCCTATACTTACAGTAGCGGCTTCTGTAGGTATATTAAGTATGGTACCTGGAGGCCTCGGCTCCTTTGATTTAGTTTCTATTCTTGGTCTGCAAATAGCTGGAGCTTCTCCTAGTGAGGCTCTTGCAATATTATTTATATATAGAGTTTTCTATTATATTATACCTTGGATATTGGGAGCTATTATGGTTGTGGTTGGTATGATTCTTAAAAATGGAGAAGAAGATGTTGAAGTTCCTTCATTATATAAAAAATTACGTGACTTACCTAATGGAAATGTTTTCTTAAGTGATTTAGGTGTATGGGCTCTCTCTTTAATGGTTTTTGTGAGTGGTATTGTTTTGCTGATTTCAGCAGCCACACCAAGTATTACTGGAAGATTTAAATTATTATCAGAAGTTTTTGCCTTACCCGTGATGAATATTTCACATAGAATTTCAATTGCCATAGGTTTAATGTTATTAGTACTTTCTTGGAGAATTAAAGAAAGAGTAAAAAGGGCTTATAGATGGACGCTTGTTTTATTAATTTTAGGTGCACTTAGTACATTTATGAAAGGCTTAGACTTTGAGGAAGCAATATTCATATTAATTATTGCCTTATTATTATGGTTGTCTAAATCGCGTTATTATAGAGAAAGTGCACCCATTAAAAAACGAACTATAGCACTATATTTACTTATAACCGCTGCTAGTATTTTTTTCTATGCTTTGCTAGGTAACAGCATTCATGCCGATTTTTTAAAGTCTAATGAACCTTTTTATATACTAACTGTACGTCCACGTACCTTTATTAAAAATGCAATTTTTTCCTTTAGCTTATGTTGGATATTTTTGTTTTTCCTACTCAGTACCAGTTTTAATACAAAATTTAATAATAAACCGGAAGAAAAAGACATTGGAAAACTAAAACAATTCCTTGAAAAATATAATGGTAACTATCTTACTCATCTTATATTTTTAAAAGATAAAAATCTTTATTGGGCTCAAAATGATCAAGTTCTTCTTGCCTATGCTGATATTAGTCATAAACTAGTAGTGCTTGGGGATCCTATAGGTGATTCTTCACTGTTTAAAAAGGCAATTGGAGATTTTCAAACATTTGCAGATAAATTTGGTCATACTCTTGTGTTTTATCAGGTTAGTGAAAAGTATTTCCCTTATTATCATGAAAATGGATATTATTTCTTTAAATTAGGTGAAGAAGCTGTAATAAACCTAGATACATTTAGTCTAACAGGAAGTAAGCATGACAAATCTTTACGCTCTACAAAAGGACGTCTAGAAAAAGAGGGTTTCAAATTTGAAATATTAAATCCGCCTTTTTCTAGTGACATGCTTTCTGAAATTAAACTAATTTCTGATATTTGGCTTGGGCATCGATCAGAGAAGGGTTTTTCTTTAGGATTTTTTGATGAAAATTATATACAATCAGCCCCTGTAGCAGTATTTAAAAATGGCGCAGGCATTATTGTAGCGTTTGCTACCATAATGCCCGCTTATGACGAAATATCCATATCCGTTGATTTAATGCGATTTGATCATAACGCTTGTCCAAACGGCACAATGGATGCGATTTTTGTAAACTTAATTTTATGGTCAAAAGAACAAAATTACAAATATTTTAATCTTGGCATGGCTCCTCTTTCCAATGTGGGATTAGCTCCTTTTGCCCATGAACAAGAAAAATTTGCAAAGTTTGTTTATAAGTTTGGAAACTATTGGTATAAGTTTTCTGGATTGCGTAATTATAAAGAGAAATTTCATCCTGATTGGGAACCTAGATATCTTACTTATCCAAAATTTATTTCTTTACCTACGCTATTAATAGAACTTACAATTCTTATTTCAAAAAATGCTGACAAAGATTAGCCTTATAGCAGTATTTCCTCTATTCCATTTTATGATGTTTTCTGTTAAAATCATGGTATGATTATTAAAATATGATATAAAATGTTTTAGGAGGAAAAATATGAAAAATAAAGAAATCTTGAAAATAACAGATGTTTTAGATATAGAATTAATTCAAAGTTTTCAAGATAATGTTGCAAAAAGTATGGATATTGCAAGCATTATTGTAGATATAAATGGCAACCCTGTTACAAAACCTTCTATGTATACAAATGTATGTACAAATTTTATACATAATTCAGTATTGGGGGATAATAGATGCGCAGAATCTCATCGGAAATGTGGAGAGGTTGCTGCAAAAACGGGTAAACCATACATCGCTAAGTGTCATGCAGGTTTAATAGATTTTGCAGCTCCAATTGTAGTAGATGGAGAGCATATCGGAACTATCTTGGGGGGACAATTTTTAATAAAGAGACCATTAGTTTCAGATTTTAAAAATACAATAAAAGAACTAAAACTTAGTGAAAAGGAATTTCTTGTAGCACTTAGGGAAGTTAATATTATAAAAGAGCAAAAATTGAAATCAGCAGTAGAAGCTATATTTGTTATTGCAAATTCCATTTCAAAAATAGGCTATGGAGAACTAAAATTAAAAATAGATGCAAAAAGATTGGAAAAAAGTATTTTAGAACAGAACAAATTATTAGATGAAGCTAAAAAATATAATACGAATCAAGCAAATATGTTTTCTTCTATGTCTCATGAATTGAAAACACCACTTAATATTATTTTTAGCGCATTGCAATTACTAGAAAGTAAATATGATAATAAGTCAGTAGTTCCAGATTATGGCATGTTTTCTAAATATTCAAAAGTAATGAAACAAAATTGTTATAGATTGATAAGGCTTATTAACAATCTTATTGATATGAATAAGATTGAACTTGGTTTTTATAAATTAAAATTGATTAATAAAAATATTGTAAAGACTATTGAAGATATAACTTTATCTGTAGTTTATTATGCAAAACTTAAAAAAATAACTATAGTGTTTGATACAGATATAGAAGAAAAAATAACAGCTTTTGATTCAGAAAAGTTTGAAAGAATAATGCTGAATATATTATCAAATGCAATTAAATTTACTGAAGCTGAAGGTATAATAAGAGTAAATATTTACGATAATGGAGACTATATACTTCTAAGGGTAAAGGATACAGGAAGTGGAATACCACAGAACATGTTGAAGAAAATTTTTGACACTTATACCCAGGTTGATGATTCTTTAAGGGGGAATGTGGAAGGCAGTGGAATAGGATTATCTTTAGTAAAATCCTTAGTGGAAATGCATGGAGGAGAAGTAAGTGTTGAAAGTGAAATAGGTGTTGGAAGTGAATTTACCATAAAATTACCTATTAGGCTCATAGAATCTGAGATATCCCCTAAAAGCGAAAATTTTAATATGAATGATCCTATAGAGAAAATCAAAATTGAATTTTCAGATATATATTTTTAGACATTTTAGAAAAATATCGCTATATTGACTATTAATTAATAATTAATAGTCATGTTCAAATATTAACCTATAAAAGATGATATACTAAATTAATGATTAGTAATTTTAAATTAGGAGTGAAACGAATGGCTATTGATGTTTATATTAATTTTAATGGAAACTGTCGTGAAGCAGTAGAGTTTTATGCACAGGTTTTTGAAACAGAAAAACCAAGAATTATGACTTTTGGGGATACACCACCAAACCCAGAATTTGTTCTTCCAGAGGAAGCAAAAAAATTAGTAATGCACGCACTAATTAATATTAGTGGAAGCAATGTTATGTTTTCTGATGTTTTTCCTGGTAGTCCTTTTGTTGTAGGAAATAACATAAGCCTTGTAAGAAGTAGTAAGAATATGGATGAAATTAAATCTTTATTCAACAAACTAAAAGAGGGTGGCGTAATAGTAATGGACCTTCAAGAAACATTCTTTAGCAAATGTTACGGTAGCCTAACAGATAAGTTTGGAATTGGATGGCAATTTAGTTATGACAATGGAGAAATGGGATTGTAATTTATCAAGAGAATGTTTAATAAAAAAGGATGTTTAAACTTCTATTTGTAAATAACAAAAAAATAAAATATAAAATTGGAGGAATAATAATATGAAAAAAGATTTTTATACTGCTGTAGCAGACAGACGTACAATATATGGAATTAGTAAAGAAACAGTAACAACAGATGAGGTAATTAAAGAAGTTATTGAAAAGGCTATAAAGAATACACCTTCAGCATTTAATTCTCAAGGTGCAAGAGTAGTTTTATTATTAGAAAAACAACACGATAAATTATGGGATATTACAAAAGAAACTTTAAGGAAGATAGTTCCTATTGATAAATTTGCACCTACTGAGGATAAAATAAATTCATTCCGTAATGGGTATGGTACAGTTTTATTCTTTGAAGATACTAGTGTAATTGAATCCCTTCAAAGTCAATTTGCTCTTTACAAGGATAATTTTCCAGTTTGGGCTCAGCAATCAAGTGGAATGCACCAATACGTTGTATGGACATCATTAGAAATTGAAGGATTTGGTGCATCACTACAACACTATAATGAACTAATTGAAGCCCAGGTAAAAAAAGAATGGAACTTACAAGATAGTTGGAAACTTATTGCACAAATGCCATTTGGTAAACCAACTGCATTACCAGACGAAAAACAGGTTCAACCATTAGAAGAACGTTTTAAGGTATTTAAATAATTTACACTTTAACAGGTTATAACGATCCTCTTGAGTTTAACTAATCAATAAAAATGGAAAATGAAAAATACCCTTAATCGTAGAACTACGATTAAGGGTATTATTATTTATGAAATTTTATTTCATTTTCAGTTAAAAAATCAACATATGCATTCAAAATTTCATCTTCAGCTGAGCAGCTTTGCTTATAATACCAGTCTTTAACTGTTTTATCGATTTCTGCGTCTGTGCCCTGTGGCTTGTAAGGGTATACAATAATAAGTTTTTTTGTTTCTTTATTTCTTAAACCGATTTTTTCAACACTTTGAAAATTTTTCATAATAATTTGCCTCCTTTTGATTGGCAGTTTATTTTTGTAAGTAATCTTATATGTAATGACAATAATACACAAAATATTTTGAAAATGCAAATATTTTAAATTTAAATCTGTATAATGAATGAAAATAAACATTGAATAACCATTTAATAGTGTGTATAATTACTTGTTGCACCAATTATTAGTGCAACAAGTTTATTTTATGGAGATGATAAATATGTTTGAATCTTATGACCAAGATATTGGAATGTTAACAAACAAAATCAATAAAAAATTAATACATTATCTTAATACTAAGCTAGTAAAGTTTGATCTTACAACTGAGCAATGGGCAGTATTAATGAAATTATCTAAACAAAACAAAATAAGTCAAAAACTATTAGCAGAAATTTCAACAAAGGATCAGTCTACTGTAACTAGAATAATTGACATACTTGAAAGAAAAAAGTTCATTGAAAGGCATCAAAGTAAGGAAGACAGACGTTCTATTTTTATACATATAACAGAGGCTGGTCTAATTACTTGCGAAAAAGTTGCTCCGTTTTTAGAGGAAATATTCTATGATGTTCTTAAAGGTATATCTGACGAGAAACTAAAAATATTTAATGAAGTTTTTTTACAAATTGATGAAAATATAGACAATTTAAAATAAGACAGGAGGAATTAATTTGGAAGTGAAAATAAAATCAAAATCTACAAAACTATGGACTAAAAGCTATATATTAATGTTATTTTCAAATCTATTTATATATTTAGCTTTCTATATGCTAACACCAACACTGCCCGCATATGCATAAGCCATTGGAGGAAGTAATCTCGAATCCAGTCTCGTTGTTAGCATATTTTCAATAACATCTCTGTTAATCAGACTATTTACAGGTAGTATTATGGATGAAATTGAAATTAAACCATTGCTTTTGGTAGGTGCCATAATCCTTGCAGGAAGCACATTATCATTTATTTGGCTGCCCTTAGATGCAATAATATTTGTGCGTATCATTCAAGGTATAGGGTGGGGGCTTGCATCAACTGGTGCGGCTGCAATTTTTTCGGATATTATACCGGTTGAAAAACGAGGTGAAGGAATGGGTTATTACTCACTTTCAATGATAATATCTATGGCTTTATCACCTATGGTTGCAATAATAATAATGAATTTATATAGTTTTAAAAATATTGCTATTACATCAATAGCCTTAGTAGTTATGGGTGTCCTATTCCTTAGCCAGGTTAAAATACCTAAAAAAGCTTTTGAAATCTCTAAATCAAAGAAAAAATTTTCTTTGGCAGATTCCTTTGAAAAAAAAGCTGCACTGCCATCTTTGTTATGTTTCTTTCTTGTAATTACATTGTGTGGAATTATGAGTTATATAATGTTATATGGTATGGAATTGAAAATAACTTCAATTTGGATTTATTTTGTTGGATTTATATCAATAATATTAGTAACTAGACCTTTTTTGGGAAAGGTCTTTGACAAAAAAGGACATGTAGAAATAATAATTTTTGGTTCGATTTCTCTAATAATAGGTCTTATGCTATTATCATATGCAAATTCTATCTCTTCACTTGTAATAGCTTCTGTATTTTATGGTCTTGGATACGGAGCTGTACAACCTACGCTGCAAGTTTGGGCGGTACAGCGTTCACCTGACAACCGAAAAGGAGCAGCTAATGGAACGTTTTTATCTTCCATGGATTTAGCATATACAGTTGGTTCAATTCTTCTGGCTTCTATTGCTGGTTACAAAGGTTATGCAGTTATGTATAGATTTTCTTCTTTATTTATAGTTTTACTTTTAATAATATACGTTAGCAACCTTGTTAGAATCAATATTATCATAAAACAAGACTTAAGCGCAGAGGGAGAAGAAGTAGCTTAAATATATAAATTCAACATTTTCCGACAATTATACTTGCTAATTAATATGAGATAATGTAATATCTCTATAAATAGTAATAATGGAGGAGTAACATGAATTTATCGACTATATTTCTAATACTTATGTATGTAATTAATATTGTATCTGTTTTGACATTAATTTTTGTAAAACGAAGTGATACGAGAGTTATATTTGCTTGGTTATTATTATTCTATTTTCTACCTTACGTTGGTTTTATTCTTTATTTCTTTATTGGTAGTAAATATAGAATGCGTGTTATGTCAAAAAAATATGGTATGAGTGAAATCGAAGAAAAATACAACAAAGTTCTTGATAAACAAATTCATGATATTGCTGCAGATAAAGTACAGTTTAAAGAAGTAGAAACTGAGAAATACACAGATTTAATAACTTTGAACTCAAAAAATGCAATGGCTTATTTTACTCAAAATAATAATGTAGAGCTTATAATAAGTGCTCGGGAAAATTTTTCTCGGATTTTTGAAGATATTAAAAATTCAACAAAGAGTATTGAAGTAATGTATTATATTTTTAAAGCAAAAGATAATGTTGGTAAGGAATTCCTTCATCTTTTAAAAGAAAAGGCAAGTCATGGAGTAAAAGTAACGCTAATATACGATGGTATTGGTTCTTTACATACTCATATGAGTGATTTTAAGGAGTTAAAAGAAGCCGGTGGTCAAGTGTACAGATTTTTGCCATCAATGTTAAAAAGTTTCTTGCTTATAAATTACAGATTGCATAGGAAAATAGTTATTGTTGATGGGAAAATTGCTCATACTGGTGGAATTAATGTGGGAGACGAATATTTTGGTTTGAAGAAGATAAATAAACCATGGAGGGATACAACGATACGTTTGACTGGTAATTGTGTACTTTCACTTCAAACAAGATTTTGGACTGATTTGGTATTTTTGCAAAATCAAAGCTTTGGAAAGAAAAATAGAGCTAAATTGATGTTTGATGAAAAGTTATTAAAAAGTTTTTACAGTCCAATTCAAGAAGGAAACTTAGGAGTTCAAATACTCTCAAGTGGACCTAGTAGTCGAAATGACACTATAAAAGATGGATATGTTAAAATGATTACCACTGCAAAAAAATATTTATATATTCAGACGCCGTATTTTGTTCCAGATAAAACTTTATTAGAAGCCCTAAGGCTTGCAGCAGCTTGTGGTGTTGACGTTAGAATTATGCTTCCTGGTGTACCTGATAAAAAATCTATTTATGCTGTTTCTTTATTAAACGTAGCGAAACTCTTAAAAGATGGTGTAAAGGTGTATTTGCATTCAGGTTTTCTTCATGCAAAAACACTTGTTATAGATGATCATGTTTCAACAGTAGGCACTGCAAATATTGATATTAGAAGTTTTAGTCTTAATTATGAAATCAATGCATTTATTTATAATAATGATTTTGCAATTAAATGTCGTGATACATTTTTAAATGATATCAAAGACTGTACAATATTCGATATTGAAACTTATTCTAAACGGGGTTTGTGGAAAAAAATTTATGAATCTATTTGGCGTTTTATTGCTCCACTTGCTTAAAAAAGCGAGAGGTTAGGTACTGATGTAGGGAATTTTTAATAAATATTTTGGGAGGAGTGATAATATGGATAACAAGGAACTTAACGAGTTTAAAAAAACAATGCCTGAAAAATTAAGCAGTTTTATAGACCCAGAGCTATATCGTAAATATCAAGTTAAGCGAGGGCTTAGAGACCTTGATGGTCGAGGGGTGCTTGTAGGTTTAACGGAAATTAGTCAAGTAAATTCGTTTATCGTTAGAAATGACGAGATGGTACCCGTTGCAGGGTCTTTAAAGTATAGAGGTATAGACATTGAAAATTTGGTAGACGGTTTTCTTAATGATAGTCGATTTGGATTTGAAGAAACCTGTTATTTATTGCTTTTTGGTGATCTCCCTAATAAAGAAGAGCTTAAAAACTTCATAAATTTACTTTCTAACTACCGAGTTCTTCCTGAGGATTTTGTTCGAGATATGATATTAAAAATGCCTAGTAAAAATATAATGAACTCACTAGCAAGGAGTATATTAGCACTTTATAGCATAGACGACAAGGCTGAAGATACTTCTGTAGGCAATGTTTTAGAGCAATGTATAAGACTTATTGCTTGTTTTCCACTTATGGTGGTTTATGGTTACCATGCCCTATCACATTATCACAAAGATAACAATTTGATTATTCGTAGTCCGCGAGAAGATCTAAGTACTGCTGAAAACATTTTGTATATGCTCCGCGAAGATAGTAAATACACAAAACTCGAAGCTATATTACTTGACCTTGGTCTAGTGCTTCATGCAGAGCATGGGGGTGGTAATAACTCCACATTTGTTACACATGTAGTAACCTCCTCGGGTTCTGATACTTATTCAGTAATAGCAGCTGCACTTGGTTCTTTAAAAGGGCCAAGACATGGTGGTGCAAACATAAAAGTTGTTCAAATGTTTGAAGATATGAAGGGAAAAGTTAGTAATTGGAAAGACGATGTTGAAATTGAAGAATATCTATTAAAAATACTAAATAAAGAGGCCTTTGATAAATCTGGACTAATCTACGGAATGGGACATGCTGTTTATTCTATATCTGACCCAAGAGCTGTAATTTTTAAAAAATATGTAGCAAAACTTGCTAAGGAAAAAGGGCTAGAGGATGAATACAACCTTTATGCAAGGGTAGAAGAATTAGCACCAAAAGTTATTGCTAGTGTACGAAAGATTTACAAAGGTGTAAGTGCTAACGTAGACTTTTACTCAGGCTTTGTATATAGTATGCTTGGTATACCAGAAGAGATGTACACTTCTATTTTTGCTATATCAAGAATAGCTGGCTGGAGTGCTCACAGGTTAGAGGAAATAACAAACGATGGCAAAATTATTAGACCTGCATATAAATGTGTTGCAGGAAGTAGTACTTACGTTCCATTAAGTGATAGATAGCAAGTAAAACCTATCCGCATATAAATAGAGATACACTCACATAAGTGGGGTATCTTTATTTATATGCGCACTAAAAGCTGTCATAAACAAAGCAAAATTGACATTTTATGCAGTAAATCTAAAAAATAAAGGGGAAAATACAGAAATATAGAATATATATTTATATGAATTATAAATTTTGGAACATAATTGGAAAAAGGGTTGGAAGCTAGAACAAATGCTAAAGAAGAATGACTGGAGGAGAATAGAGTATTATGGTTATTTTCACTGCCTTATATTTTTTATGTGGGGTTACTTACGCGATTATAGGTATGGTTACATTTTTGAATGATTCAAAAAATAAACTAAATAAGATATTTTTTATATTATGTATGGATTTAGCCTTTTGGGCATTTATGTTTACTTTTAAAAATCGTTCAATTGACGCTGAGACAGCAAGAAAAATTCACATATATTCCACTTTCTTCTGGGCATCAGCTCATTGCTTGATTTTGCATTGTATTATAGTTTTAACAGGTAAAGAAGACTTTTTTAAAAAGCGATTTGTATATTCAATTTTTTATTTTCCAGGTTTGTTTTCTATTTATTTGTATTTTTTTCAACCTCCAATGGCACAAGATTTTGTAAAAACTAATTTAGGATGGGTTCACATGATAGCAACTGATAGAGGATTTATATGGACAAATTTTTTCAATATATATTATTTTTCTTATATGAGTGCAGTTATCTTTTTACTATTAAAATGGTGGAAAAGTTCCCAAATAATAAGAGAGAGAAAACAGGCAAAGATTATCCTTATTACAGTTTTTATTACAATAATAGCGGGAGGTGTTACAGATATTGTTCTGCCCACGCTAGGAGTACCACTTATACCTCCAATTGCTATTATTATAGCTGCTATACCTATAATTGGAATATGTTATTCAATTAAAAAATATAAATTAATGGACCTTAATCCTGAAAATTATGCTTTGGAACTTTTAAAAATAATGAATGAGGGATTAATTATTGTTAATCATGAGGGAAAGATAAAGGATATTAATGATGGAGCGCTGAGATTATTAGGGTATGATAGAAATCAACTCAAGGATAAATTAGTAAGCACCTTATTCATAGATGCTGTAGAGTTATCAAAATTACTACAAAACTGTACTAGTTTTGAAATTGAGATGCTGCAAAGTAATAATAACAAATTGCCGGTCCTTTTATCTTCATCGATTTTAAAAGATGAATGGGGAGAGTCATTGGGCATTGTTTGTTTATTTCAAGATATATCAGAAATTAAACTTGTTCAGAGAGAATTAATAAGATCATATGATGGGCTTGAAATAAAAGTTAAAGAAAGAACTGGCGAGTTAAGTATAGCTAACAAAGAGTTAGAAAATGAAATAAATATACGTATAGACATGGAGGAAAAGGTAAAAAATCTAGCTTATTATGATCATTTAACAGGGTTACCAAATAAAATATTATTTAATAATAGGTTAAATCAATGTATTCGGGAGGCAACTTTAAAGGGGAAAGATATAGGTGTGTTATTTCTTGATTTGGATTCTTTTAAAAGGATAAATGACACAATGGGGCATGCTAAAGGTGATGAACTTTTGAAAATGGTCTCCAAAAGACTTATAAATATATTAAGGGAAGAAGATACTGTTTGTAGAGTTGGAGGGGATGAATTTCTTATTTTAATTCGAAATTTAGATGGAGAGAATTATATTGAAAATGTAACAGAAAAAATTCTTGATGTTTTTAAAAAGGCATTTACAATAGATAATCATGATTTGTTTATAACTACTAGTATTGGTGGTTCTATATATCCCATAGATGGTTGTGATGTAGAAACACTAATAAAAAATGCTGATATTGCAATGTATCAGGCAAAAGAAAAGGGTAAAAATAAATTTGAACTTTGTACTAAAGTTATTAAAGATAGTTTAATTGAAGAAATGAAGTTAACAAATAGTTTATATCGTGCACTAGAGAGAAATGAACTGGAATTATACTATCAACCTCAGGTAAATATAAAGTCAGGTGAAATTATTGGTCTGGAGGCATTAATAAGGTGGAATAATACAAAGCTCGGGCTTGTGAATCCAGGGGATTTTATATATATAGCTGAAAAAACTGGATTAATTTTGCCAATTGGTGAATGGGTAATGAAAAGTGCATGTAGGCAAAACAAAGAATGGCAGAATACAGGTATATTGAATGTACCTATAGCAGTAAATCTTTCAGTAAATCAATTTCAAAACACAAAAATAGTTGAAAATATCACTGAAATTTTAAAGAAAACAGATCTAAAGCCAGAGAATTTAGAATTAGAAATAACAGAGAATATAATTATGAAGGAACCAGAATATATCATTGAATCCTTAAAACAGTTAAAACAACTTGGAGTAAAAATAGCAATAGACGATTTTGGTACAGAATATTCATCTTTAAATTATATTAAGCAATTACCAGTTGATAAAATAAAAATAGCAATGTCATTTATTCAAGGAATAAACATAAACGAAAAGGATGAGGCGATTATTAACGTTATAATAGTACTCGCTAAAAATCTAGGATTAAAAGTAATTGCTGAGGGTGTGGAAACAAAGGAGCAATTGGATTTTTTGAGAGATCAAATATGCGATGAAATACAAGGATATTACTACTATAAACCGATGTCAGCAAGAAAGATAGAAGAATTAATGAAAACATTAAGAGGGCGATGCCTAAGAGTTTCTGAATTCACTAAATAAGGGTACCATTTGGTATCCTTATTTTTATTGAATGATATTTTAGCATATTGGTTCTTAATTTAATCTTCTAAGCAATCCCATCTTGATATCTTATAGCGCACTGGAGTACCCTGAGAGGCTTCATCTATTTCAGGTAAATCATGGTTGCAAAGTTGTTTTTTTTCACAATCGCACTTATCTTTATTATTTTGTTTTTCATCATATATTTTTGCACAAGCACATGTATCTTTATCATCCATTTCTGTTTCATAACCACACTGATCTTCGCAATCTTTTTTATCTTCACACCAGTCTTCAGGATGATAATTTGTTTCAATATTCGACATAACATCGCTCCTTAATTTTACTTAGTATATAATACGTAAATTAAAAGAAAATGACACTAGAGGCGAAAAGATGAAAATAGAAACATATATATAAATTATTATTTTTTTAAAAAAGGTTATTTATAATGAAGTAACGCTTTATTCTTTCTCCACATATTATGTATAAGGTCTCAAGACCTCAATAAAAGGAGGAATTACCTTTGGAAAAGAATCAAATTCTAAACCCGTGCGATAATTGCGGCGAAGTTATAAGTGCACAAACATTACATTTAAGTAGTGGATCTACCATTACACCTGTCGGTATTCATGGCCCTTTAGTAGCTAAAATCCCTGTAGTACTCGCCGAAAGGGAGATTCAAATAGATGTTGAAGCTGTATTTAAATTAAAGGAACCGTTTTTGGAAATTAAAAGAATAAAGAAAAATGTATTTTTAACTCAATGTAAATTAATTCCAAGATCAGGCAAAATTGCTGCAGATGGCACTCTCATTTCTGGAAAATTATTTATAAGTGGATTCGTAAGAAAAAATATAGAATATGCTACTGCTGATTGTGTAGAAAAAGGAATTGTAAGTGGTAGAATTGCTCATACAACAGTAGATGTTCCATTTACTACTGTAACAGAAGTTGTATATGCGGTACCACCAGTAATTAATGTTCGCGGTGCTCAAACTGAAATAGATTTAATAAGCAGTTGTGGTTGTCAAGACTGCGCTGGAGCTATTATCGGAAAATTAGGATGTGAACAATATCTTGAAGACCATATAACTTTTACTGAAAACCCATACTGTGAATTAGAAGGAGTAAGAATTTTTGAAGACGATATTAATACAGATCCTTTATATCATAAAACTAATTCAAGTATACAGCTTTATAATAAAGTAATCGAAAAGATGGTTATATATATTAGGGTTAAGGTCTTACAAGTACAACAGGTAAATATTCCATGTGCCAGGTATGACGATTGCGACGAGTAAAGCTCTCACTATAGACATTTAAATATAACCGTTTTTCTAAAAAATATTATTCTTTAGAAAAACGGTTATTTATATAATAAAAAAGGAGCATTTTAAATGAAAACAGATAAGAACCGTGAAAAATTAAGTATGCTTCAATTTCATGTTATTTTAAGACATTTACAACAATCATATTATAATGAAAATATTAGTAAAATGTTGAGAAACAGCTCAACAAATATTAAAAAAGGAAATAGAGTAATAGCAAATAAATTAAGTTTTATTAGAAATTCAAAGGAAAAATTGAATATAAAATACATACTTCCCAAACAAGAAGCAATTATTGAAGAGGATACAGAAGATATAAACAAAAGACGTGATATCAATATTACTACTAATGATATTTATAAAATTCCTGAAAAAATGGATACGAATTGCTTAGATAGCTTAATATCAACGGTACCAATCATAATAGCAGAAAAAAATATAGATATTCCTATAGAATCAACATTTAGATTGAAAAATGCTGCATTAGATATAAAGAACATGAAAAAGGATATATATTTAACTAGTAGTAGATTAGTACCTTTGCATGAAAAAGATGATATTTCTGTCCCCATAAATGGAAAACTTTTTTTAGAGGGTTTTGTTAGAAACAAATTAGATTTTTCAATAGCAAAAGGTGTAAATGATGGCATAATTAATTTAGACACTGAATGTGTTATAATTTATATTCCTTTTAAATGTATTACTTTAATAGACTACAAAGTTCCACCAGTTTTATCTAAACGGAAAGTCCCAGAATATATACCCATTTATATATCGTCGGTTTGTTTAAATGTAAACAATGATTTTAATGAGTATTTAAGCGAAAAAAATACTCAATGTAGTGAATATATCAATTGTGATGCCCCATCTATAAATTGTGAAATAGAACAAGCTAGAATTCATGAAGCATATACTTTGATGGATAAAAAGGATTTTAGTGAAGATTTCCCTTTAGAGATTAGTTTTCATACTATCAAAGAAAACATAATAATAAATCTTTCATTAACATTGATTCAAAAACAGGATATAGCAATTAATTATAGAAAAAAATCCTAAATATCATCCCTTTTTTAAATTTATAAACAATATTAATAATAATTGGTTTAAGTACGTAGGTTAACACATAAAATGAAATATAGATTCGAAAATGATACGTACTTATTCTGAATTTTATGGTTATTGAAAGGGTGGTATTATGGAAAATGAAGTAGAAAAGTCAACTATAAGGCTAATAAAAAAACATAAGAAAATCGTTAGAGGTATTATAATTTCTATTTGCACTCTAATTGTTATATATTTTGGAATGACAATATATTTCATGAATCATTTTTATTTTGGTTCTAAAATAAATTCCATTAATATTTCAGGTAAAAGCGTAGAGGATGTAAATGAACAAATGGTATTTAAGCTTCAGACATATAAATTAAATATAAAAGAACGAGGCGGCAAGAACGAACAAATTAGATCCGATGAAATTGGTTTAAAGTATAATTCAGGTGGGCAATTTAAGGATTTTAAAGATAGGCAGAATCCTTATAAATGGATTTCAGCGTTTTTTAATACAGAAGCTTCTAAAATGATAGAAGGAGTTAAATACGATAAGGATCTATTAAAAAAACGAGTGGATAAGCTCTCATGTTTTGAAAGCGGTAATATAATTCAGCCTAAAAATCCTAGCTTTAAGTATACAGATAATGGCTACGCAATTGTTGGTGAAGTAAATGGAAACAAGGTTAATAAAGACATTTTATATGCTAGTGCGTCAGAGGCAATACTTAAGGAAAAAACTACAATAGATTTGGACTCAATCAATTGTTATATTAAGCCACTATATACTTCAAATTCCCCAAAAATAGTTGACACCAAGAACATACTTAATAAATATGTATTTTCAAAAATTACGTATGTTTTTGGAGAAGGTGAAGAGCTTTTAGATGGTTCTAAAATAAATAAGTGGCTTACAGTTGATGAGAATTTTAAAGTCACATTTAATGAGAAAGAAGTTAAAAATTATATAGATGTACTTTCTGATAATTATAATACAATTGGTAAGAGAAGAAATCTTGTTTCATCATCAGGAAAGGAAATAAACATTGGTGGCGGAGATTATGGCTGGTCTATTAATAGAGCTAAAGAAACACAAGCTTTAATTTCGGCTATAAAGGAAGGAAAAACTATATCTAAAGAACCCGAATATATTCAAACTGCCTTATCTCATGGCATTAATGATATGGGGGATACCTATGTAGAAATAGATTTGACTGAGCAGCACTTATGGTTTTATAAAAACGGTTCATTAATAGTACAAGGTGATATTGTTACAGGTAATGCAAACGGGAAGAATACAACACCAGGAGGAATTTATAGTTTAAAATATAAAGAAAGAAATGCAATTCTGAAAGGACCGGGTTACGCTTCTCCTGTTACCTTTTGGATGCCCTTTAATGGAGGTATAGGAATTCATGATGCAAGCTGGCGAAGTCAATTTGGAGGGGAAATATATAAGACAGATGGTTCCCATGGTTGTATAAATTCTCCATACTATTTAGCAAAAACTATATTTAATAATATTGAGCCGGGTATTCCAGTTGTTTGTTATAATTAGCAAGCTGTTTTTGGAGACTGGATTGGACAAGCTATTGATATTAGCTACCTCACAAAAATTAATAGTAATAATTAAGTATATTAACTGAATTTTATTTGATGAATAATTTTCCAAAAAATCAAATTAACTCTTTTTTTATTTTTGAAATAAATTCTATTAATGTGGAATACTAATTTAACGCTTATTTTTTTCTTAATTTAAATAGCATGGAGGTATATAAATTAATGAAACGACATATTCGCAAAATTTGTATTTCTATTACTATTCTATCCTTTGTTTTATTAGGGCATTTTTGCTATAAATCCTACAATTTCAATAATGATATGGCTATTTCTACAATAGCTTCCGTAAATTCTGATGAAAATGAAATTATAAAAATAATGGAAAATATTTATAAAGACCGTTGCTCCATGTTTATAACTAGAGATATCACAAATCTCCCTAATTATTATGATACTTCTCAAAAACTTGGGAAGTCTAGTTTGGAGCACGAGTTGAAAAGACTTAGTTATTTTAATGATTGGTCAAGTAAAAGAGATATGAATTTTTTAAAAGTTAAATCTATTTCCAAAGTTAAAAAAATAACTAGTACCAAAAGAGGCGTCCTCTTGTTGGTAGATGAATATTACAAATTTGAGTATGATTATAAAAATGATATAATATCTACTAAAAATACATTTGGAGTAGGATTAACACACTCTATTGAACTAATAAAAAATAGAGATAAATGGATAATTTATTCTGATTTGTATTTAGATTGTTTTGAAGATGCATTAAAATCTTATTCGGGAGAAATAAAAGGCATCAATCTTGATATTGCCCCTATTTATAGATTGGAAAATTGTCCTAAAATACCATTTGAACTTACGGTTGTTACCAAAGGTCAATATAATAAAATAAATGCTGTTAAATATGCTGATAAATATTGTGGCGTGCCATGGGCAAGTAAAAATCCAACAGGATTTAATAAAATATACAAAAACTATACCGGCATTGGTGGAAATTGTACTAATTACGTATCTCAAGTAATCGGAGATAAAGAGGGCGGTGGGTTACCCTTTGATAATGTTTGGCACTGTACTTACAAAAAATATGATGGAGCTGAAGGAAGCTGCGCATGGGTTAATGCTTATGAATTTAAAAAATATTTGACTTATAGTGGCAAGGCAAAAATAGTAGGAAAAGGTACATTTAAGGAATTGACTTCTAGAATTCCGGGTTATCCATGTGGTGCAATACAGAAGTTGGATATGGGCGATCTTATCTGTTATGCTAAAGGTAATGTTATAGATCATTTTGCTATAGTAACTAGTTTTGATTCTCATGGTTATCCTCTTGTTAATACTCATACTATCGAAAGATATCATGTGCCCTGGGATTTAGGCTGGGGAGATAAAGATATTAAATTTTACTTAATACATGTAAAATAAAAACTATCTGAAACAAGGAGGATTTTTAATGAAATCAAAAATTATATTATTTGCAGTAGTTATATTAACTGTATTATTTGTAGGATGTACTAAGAAACCTTCAGCGCCATCACAAACAACAACACTAAAAAAGACCCTAAATATAGGTAAGACAGTTTCAATGGTAAGTACTGAATCTGATTTTGAAAAGGCTATAAGTAACCAGGGTACATGGATTATTGCAATAACAAAAGGTCTAACTATTGATAAAAATATTGTTATTGATGGTGAGTATAAAAATGGTAAAAAAGATGCTAGTGGTAATGATATAATAGAACGTAAGATAGATTTATATGGTCAAGACGAAGAAAATAATAGACTAACTTTGACTGTGCCAAAATTAACTGTTAATAGCCCTCAAGCCAGTATAGAATATGGAACTTTCAAAGGTGATCTTTATGTTTCATCAAAGAACTTTCAATTAATAGATACTATAGTTGATGGAAATGTATATTTTACAACAGATGAAGCTAAATATACATTCAAAATGGATACTAAAAGTAAAGTGACTGGAAAACAGGAATTTAAAAAGTAATATGCTATATTTAAAAATATGAGTTATAATACTTGTATTATATTATCATAAAGGAGAACCGTATATGAAGCAAACAAAAGATGTATTGAAAATTAAAAAAACACATAGAGTTTTGAAAACCACACTCCTAACTATGTTATCAATTTTTGTTATTGGAATGGTAGCGAGTGCTGGTGTGGTTCTAGCGATTATCAAAACATCACCACCTTTAGATATTAATCAAATTTTAGATTTAAATCAAACATCTATAATTTATGATGATAAGGGAAACGTAATGGACGATGTCATTACCACAGGCACAAATGGTCAAGTTGTAAAAAGAACCGATGTATCATTAGAGGATACATCTTCATATTTAGGCCCAGCTTTCATAGCTATTGAGGATCAACGATTTCGTCAACATGGAGGAGTAGATTACAAAGGGGTTATTAGAGCTGTGCTTCTGGATGTTCAAAACAAACTTCTTCATACCAATAAAAGTACGCAAGGAGCCTCCACTCTCACTCAACAACTTATAAAAAACAGGCTTTTCTTAGAGAATTCGTTGAGTAATAGACTTGATTACAAGAGAAAAATACAAGAAGCCTACCTTGCTATAGAGCTGGAGAAGTCTATGCCAAAGGACAATATCCTAGAAGCTTATATGAATACTATTTATTTAGGAGGTAATGCTTATGGTGTTGAAGCAGCATCATACCAATATTTCAGCAAAACTTCAAAGAATTTAACCTTAGTAGAAAGTGCATTTATCGCGGGAATTGCTCAGAGTCCTTCTGGATTTTATCCCTTTTCAACAGCGGCTAAAAAAAATCCGGATATATATTTAAATAAAACTAAATTGGTATTATCTAAAATGTATGAAACTAATTCAATTTCTAAAAAAGAATATGATGATGCAATTAATAGTATAAAAACTAACAATATAGTCTTCACAAGGCCTAATGTAAATTTAGATAGATATACTTATGAATCATTTTCAAGGCCTGTTGTTAAACAAATTAAAGCTGATCTAATGGCTCAATATAATTATAGTGACTCACAGGTTACGAATTTATTAATGAGCGGCGGAATAAAGATATATTCAACTATGAATAAGGATCTTCAACTTAAGTCTCAAAAAATAGTAGATGAAGACCCAATATTTAATAAAGCTAACAATACAAGTGAAAATACAATTCAGTCCTCAGCAGTAATTCTTGATTACCATAACGGGGAAGTTAAATCAATTATTGGTGGAAGGGGTGAGCTACCACCAAATTCTTATAATAGAGCAGTTGATGATATAAATTTTCCTAGATCAACTGGTTCAAGTATTAAGCCTTTAACAGTGTATAGTGCTGCAATCGATTCTAAATTAGCTACAGGGGATACGATAATAGATGATTCACCTCTTTCTCCTGAAATTGCTAATAAATATAAAGATGATAACGGAGTTCCTTATAATCCAAGTGATGATAATAAACCTATGGGTCCAATTACAATACGATCGGCTATTGCAACTTCGCAAAATTTAGTTGCTGTTAAACTTGAAGATCAGATAGGTGTAGATACAGGATATGCTTACGCTCAAAAATTCGGTCTAAGTGTTACAAGCGCCGATAAAAATATTGCTACAATGTCACTTGGTCAATTTCATGGTGGCCAAACTCCACTACTTATGGCAGCAGCTTATGGAGTTTTCGGAAATTCTGGTATGTACGCGTCTCCTAGGCTATATACAAAAGTTGTAGATAAAACCGGGAAAATATTATTAGAGACTAACTATACTACTAAAAAAACCCTTGAGCCTGATAGTGCTTATATAATGTATGATTTATTAAAGGGTCCTGTAAGTCCAGGCGGTACAGGTCCTAGCGCGAAATATGGGGATATGCCAGTTGCAGGTAAAACAGGAACTGCAACTGATTTAAAGGATTTATGGTTTTGTGGTTTAACACCATATTACAGCGCTGCTGTTTGGATTGGTAATGATGATTACAAAAAGTTTTACAATTTAACCAGTAATGATTCGGCTTTAATTTGGGGCAAATTAATGAAGGAAGCAAATGCTAATCTTCCTGTAAAAGATATTACCCCACCCGCTGGGCTAGTACCAACACCCGATACTACTAACAAAACTATACAAGACATTCAAAAAGCTGGTTTAGATTAATTAATATTTTTATTGAGAATCTGTGCATGTTCATATTTTTTTAATCTAATTTTAATATTAGTAAGAGATAATGAGTAGAAAAAATTGAATATAACACAAAATATCTGAGTTATATTTAAATTAAATAACTAAAATGTTAAGGGGATGGGGAATTGAACAGAAAATTTATTTTAACCATAATGGCAATTGGTATAACGATGAACGTTGGGTTTACTAGCGTATACGCAGATACTGCGTCAGATAAGGCGAAAATTCATCAGGTTCAAGTTCAAAAAAGCGATCTTGAAAACAAAGTCGAGATGATGGACAATCAAATTCAAACAATTATGTCTAAAATCAATAGTAATGAAAACAATATCACTAATACACAAGAGAATATTAAACAAAATCAAATAAATATTGCAAAAGCAGAGGCTAGTATTAAAGCAGAACAGACCCTTTTTAATAAAAGAATGAGAGAAATGTATATGAATGGAACATCAAGCTATATAGACGTTATACTAGGCTCAAATGGTATAGATGATCTTATATCTAGAATTGAAGATCTTAAAACCATAGTAACCTTTGATCAAAATATTATTAATGATTTGAAAACAAAACAGGCAGCAATTAATGTGAAAAAGGTAGAGCTAGATACAGAAAATACAAAGTTACTAGCTTTAAGAGTTGATAATAAAAACAAATTAACTACTTTAACTAAACAAAAATCAGACCAAACTGTAATGGTAGCACAATTGAATGCTCAAGAAGACAAATATGGTGTACAACTGGAAACAGACCAAGCTAGTGAAGCAAAACAAGCTATTTTAGCTGCGAACCAAGCAGCTGCAGCAAGACAAGCTTCTTCATCAAACCAAGTTGTATTAGCATCTCATAGTTCAACTTTTTCAAGAGGTGGAGGTGCAATTTCAACTAATTCACTTATAGCATATGCTTCAAATTTTCTTGGCGTTCAGTATGTTTGGGGTGGGACAAGCCCTTCAGGCTTTGATTGCTCAGGATTCACACAATATGTATTTGCACATTTTGGAGTAAATATACCAAGGGTGTCAGAAGATCAACAAAATGTAGGACAACTTGTATCTAGAGCTAATCTTCAACCAGGAGATTTGGTATTTTTCGGTACGCCTGCGCATCATGTGGGGATATATGTTGGAAATGGTAATATGATAAATGCACCTCATACAGGAGCTGTAATTAGAATTCAATCATTAAATAGTGATTTTACATATGGGCGTAGAGTTTATTAAAATAATCTTTAGTAATTTTAAAACTTGATGATAAATATTTATCATCAAGTTTTTTCGTTATTTCTAAATTTTTATAAATTGACAAAGAGTAGAGAAAACAATACAATTATACAGACAACTTTGTAATATTTATATAAGGTATTATAAAATCAATAGAATTTTTTAAAAGGGTTAAGTATACAATAGGTGAAAGACTAAGAACATAAAAAGGTTAAGTATATATTAAGAAAGAGAGGTGTTCTCTGATGAAAAAAAGATCAGGTATTGCTGTTTGGATTTTAGCTATTGTTATTATTGCAGTATTTATGCTTGCTAAAACAGATCAGACTTCAACAATTATTAATTTTAATCAATTTCAGAATTATTGGACAAATAATACTATAAAAAACTTCGTTGTTCAAGAAGACCTGATGACGGTTTCGGGAACTTTAAAAAATGGAACTACATATAAAACCATCGTTCCATCTGCTAGATTGTTTCAATTCATGAAAGATCATCCAAAGAGTCCAAATGTTCAGGAAACATATCTAAAACCTGCTACTGTTCCAATGTGGTTACAGGTTTTGCCTAATTTGTTATTGGTATTGATGTTTGTAGGTTATGGGTATATATTGATGAAGCAGTCTAAGGGTGCTGGCGGAAGCGGCGGTGTAATGAAGTTTGGGAAAAGCAAAGCAAAACTTGCTGATCCTAATGCAAAAAAAGTTAGTTTTAATGACGTTGCAGGAGCAGATGAAGAAAAAGCTGAGCTTGCAGAGATAGTTGATTTCCTAAAGCAGCCTAAAAGATATTTGGAAATGGGCGCTCGTATACCAAAGGGAGTTTTATTAATAGGACCTCCAGGAACAGGTAAAACACTTCTTGCAAGAGCTATTTCAGGAGAGGCGGGAGTTCCATTTTTCAGCATCTCAGGTTCAGATTTTGTAGAAATGTTTGTCGGTGTCGGAGCTTCTAGAGTACGAGATTTATTTGAACAAGCAAAAAAGAACTCTCCTTGTATAATTTTTATAGATGAAATTGACGCTGTAGGAAGGCAAAGAGGTGCAGGCGTTGGTGGAGGAAATGATGAAAGAGAGCAGACATTAAACCAACTGTTAGTTGAGATGGATGGTTTTGGAGAAAATGAAGGAATAATAATGATTGCAGCTACCAATAGGGCAGATGTACTAGATCCAGCACTACTAAGACCAGGTAGATTTGACAGACAAATACTTGTTGGAGTACCTGATAGAAAAGGTAGAGAAGAAATTCTAGCAGTTCATTCTAAAAATAAGCATCTTGCACCCGAAGTTAATCTTAGCGTTCTTGCTAAAAGAACACCCGGATTTACAGGTGCAGATATTGAAAACTTAATGAATGAATCAGCACTTTTAACTGTAAGAAAAGATAAAAAACTTATAGGAATGGATGAACTTGAAGAAGCTGCTACAAGAATAATTGCTGGACCTGAAAAGAAAAGCAGAGTAGTAATTGAAAAAGATAGGAGGCTTACAGCATATCATGAAGCAGGCCATGCAATTGTAATGAATTTACTTCCAAATTCGGATCCTGTTCACCAGATAAGTATAGTTCCAAGAGGAAGGGCTGGCGGATATACTATGCGTCTTCCAGATGAGGATAGATCATATATGTCTAGGTCAAGACTTGAAGAGGAGATTGTAGGACTCTTAGGTGGTAGAGTTGCAGAGAAACTAGTTATTGGAGATATAAGTACTGGTGCAAGCAATGATATTGAAAGAGCAACTTCAATCGCAAGAAAAATGGTAATGGATTATGGAATGAGTGATACTCTTGGGCCAATTAATTTTGATTCAGGTGGTGATGAGGTATTCCTTGGAAGGGATATGGGTAAAGATAGAAGATATAGTGAAGAAACTGCATTTAAAATAGATGAAGAGATAAAGAAACTTATAGATGTGGCATATAAAAAAGCATTAACACTTTTAACTGATAATAGAAGTAAACTTAATGCTGTTGCTGAGGAGCTTTTAGTACGCGAGAAGCTTGAAGCGGTTGACTTTCAAGAAATATTTGAAAGAAGCTAATTTTTATGAAACTGTGTAAATAATTTATAGATAGATAGTTAATAAAACTCTGGGATGATCTCAGAGTTTTATTATTGTTAGTATAATATTTTGACCTGCTAGTAGTTAGCACATATATATAAAATTATTAAATTTAACTATCTAAGTAACAATTACTCCGTTTTAAAATATCTTATATTAAAAGGAGATTTGTTATTATGGATAATAAAATATTATTTCGAAACATATGTAAGCTGAGCAATAAACAAATTGCAATGAAATATTCATTTTTAGGTGAGGGTATATCTAGAGAGGTATACTCTATTAATGAGAATTATGTAATTAAGGTAGCAAAAATCGATGATGGTAGTTACCAAAACAAAGTAGAAAATCATGTTTATACACATGCTACAAAGGATTTAGTTAAATACCTGTGCCCAATAGTATGGTTTGAACCTAATAGAATTATAATGAGAAGAGCAATTCCTCTCTCCACTTTAATTAGAGACCAATATATAGATTTTAAAACAATACGTCCAGAAAAAGAATCCTATGATGATTTAAACAAGTTAATAAACAATTATATGCTTTTAGCTGAGGATATTTTTTCTACCAGTTCTTGGGGAATTTACAATAATAAAAAAGTATTAATTGATTATGGATGTACTACCTATTTTGGCGATGCTTTTTATACTTTTTTCTATAAATGGTAAAAGGCTAAAAAGGTTATGCTTCATAGTATGATTAACTTTCTATTTCTTTATATACTAATCCCTCTCTAACCCCATTTCTACTAAAAATAATGTTGTTGATCTCTAGACTATCTATTAATAAGGTTACAACACCAGCTGCTGCAACAACAAAATTAACTTCTTCTTTTTCTAAACCTTTTTCCTTTAATCTCTCAGAATTTGTCTCGTTTTTTAATTTGTCATAGATTTTTTTGAACTCTTCTGCTGGAATAGAATGTGTATGCAATAATTCTAATGATTTTTTATTTTCATTTAAATGTATCTTGCCGATATTTGTAATGCTTCCACCTATTCCAATTAAATTATGATTCTTTGCTTTTTTAATCCAATCAAGTTTATCAAAGTAGTTATTAACATAATTTTTTATAGCATTTTCTTGTTCCTTATTAACTTTATCATGAAGGTTAAATTTATTTGTTATGGTTACAACTCCAAAGGGTAATGATATACTATGCTCTATATTCCCATCTTTAATTAGTATCAGTTCAGTGCTTCCTCCACCTACATCCATTATTAAATCATGATTTGAAACCTTCATACTATTTACCGTTGCAAAATAATCATAATACGCTTCTTCTTCACCTTTAAGTACATGTATATTTAATCCTACAACTTTTTTAATCTTATCAACGAATTCTTGTTGATTTTTGGCACTTCTTACGGCTTCAGTTGCTATTACTATAATTTTATCTGTACCTTGACACTCAAAAGCGAATTTTGTTAAAGTAGTTATGGCTTCATTTATTCTATTTTTAGTCAACATTTTATTTAGTTTTTCGTTTAATAAAACATAGTCTTTAAGTTCTTTTTCTATAGTCAAACCTTTTTCTGTATTTGCTACAATCATTTTTATTGAATCGGAACCTATATCTATTACACCTATCTTCAATTTCTTCACTCCTCTTAAAATTTAGTTGCAAAAATGTATTCTAAATATTATGCCCTGAAATTTGAGCAACATTCTTAAGTGACGGGAAGTTTTTGGTGTCTATAATGTAATGGCCATTTTACACAATTATATTATTGATTATTTTATGGTTATTAGTATATAATATAAGAAATATACAAAAAAATGTATTTGACTTATGGACAAGCTTAGATTAACACATAGAAAATTATAAAAAATGATTAAGAGGAGATTTTATGAAAAAGAAAAAAGAAATTATTATATTTTCTGTAATTACAATTCTTATTGTATGCTTATTTTCTTTAGGTAGCATAGTTCAATTTGTTATTAATATTGAGTGGTTTAATGAAATGGGTTACCTTTCAGTATACTTAACAAAGATACTCACTGTGTCAAAGCTTATGATACCTATTTTTATACTTAGTTATATTGGTATATGGTTATACTATAAAAGCATCAAAAAGAGTATTGTACACTTGAAAAAAGTAGTTGAGGTAAATCCTCAAAAAGAAGCTATTGAGAAGAAAATTTTTATAGCTTGTAATCTAATTGTTTCATTTGTATTTTCTTTTGCGTTTGCATCTACATATTGGTATATGCTTCTTCAATTTATAAATGCAGTTAGTTTTAATGTGAAGGACCCTATTTTCAATATTGATGTATCTTTTTATATTTTCAGACTTCCTTTAATTGAATCTTTATATGGTTCTATAATGACACTTTTAGTATTCTTAATTTTTACTAAAGTAATAGTTTTCTTTGTATTTAAAGCGAAGGATACTTTTTATGCAGGGAGAATACAAAATCCTTTTGAAGACTCAAAACAACTTGGGAAGGAACTCATTATATTTGCAGGAAGACAGCTTGCAATAATATCTTCACTTATAGCACTTTTCCTTTCACTTGGATTTTTAATAAATATATTTAATTTAGTGTATAGCCCTAGGGGAGTTGCATATGGGGCAAGTTATACGGATATCCATGTTACACTACTATTTTACAAAATATTGATTGTAGCTTGTATCCTTGCTGCAGTAGTAATATTTATGAGTGTTTTAAAGTCAAAGGTTAAGCCTATAATAATTTCAGTTGTTGCTTTAGTTTTAATAAGTTTTATAGAAGTAATATCAGCAACAGTTGTTCAAAGCAGTATTGTAAAACCAAATGAAAAAGAATTTGAAAAACCATACATTCAAAATAATATTAATTTTACAAGGAAAGCATTTAATATAGCGGATATCACTACAAAAACTTTTAATGTAAAAAATGATTTAAAACAACAGGATATATCAACTAATAAGAAGACAATAGATAACATTAGAATAAATTCAACTGCGCAGGCGCTTGAATTTTATAATCAAGTTCAAATACTAAGATATTACTATAATTTTAGTGATATAGACGTAGATAGATATAAAATAAACAATGAATACAGTCAGGTATTTATTGCTGCAAGGGAAATAGATTCAAAATCATTATCCCCAAGTACTTGGCAGAATACCCACATGATTTATACACATGGTTATGGGGTTGTAATGAGTAAAGTAAATGCTGTTACATCAGAAGGGCAGCCTGATTTTGAGATTAAAGACATGCCTATTGCAAACAGTACAAATATTAAATTAACTAATCCAAGAATTTATTTTGGTGAACAAACAGATCAGTATGCATTAGTAAATACTAATGTGAGTGAATTTGACTATCCTCAAGGTGGAGCCAACAAAATAACAAATTATGCTGGAAATGCCGGAATCAAAATGAGTTTAATTAATAAACTTTTGTTTGCAGTAAATGAGGGGGAGCTGAATTTTCTACTATCTAGGGATATTAAGAGCACAAGTAAAATCCTTATTAATAGAAATGTAGTAGAGAGGGCGAAGGCTATAGCTCCATTTTTAACTTATGATAAAGATCCATATGTTGTTATAAGTGGCGGAAAAATATACTATATAGTTGATGCGTACACTACATCGGCCCAATATCCATATTCTCAGCCGCAAAATGGAATAAACTATATTAGAAATTCAGTTAAGGTTATAATCGATGCTTATGATGGGACTACAAATTTCTATATGGCGGATTCAACTGATCCAATTGTACAAAGTTATGCAAAAATTTACCCTAAACTTTTTAAAAATATATCACAGGTTCCAGCAGACCTAAAAGCACATTTTAGATACCCATCCGATATATTTAATATTCAAAGTGCAGTACTCGGGCAATACCATGTAACTGATCCTGGAGTGTTTTATAATGGGGAAGATATTTGGGATGTTTCCAAGAATGCAAATGCTGTAGGTGGCGAAGTTAAAACAACTATTCCACCATATATTGTAGAGAAATTGCCAGGCACAAACAGTGAAGAAATGATATTACAACAGTATTTCAACATAAAGGGAAAATATAATATGACAGCGATTTTAGGTGCTAGAATGGATGTGGGAAACTATGGTAAACTATTCCTAAATAAATTCCCAGCAGAAACAACAGTTTACAGTCCATACCTCTTTAAGCAGAGGATAAGTCAGGATACTACAATTTCAGCACAGCTTTCTTTATGGAATACGGGCGGATCTCAAGTACAGTATGGAGACACCGTAATTCTACCAATAAGGAATTCATTGCTTTATATTGAACCTCTCTATTTAAGAGCAAGTGGGGCAAATAGTATTCCTGAAATGAAAAAAATAATAATATCTTATGGCAATAAGTTATTGATGGTTGATAATATTCAAAGTGGTTTAGAACAGATATTCAATTATCAGGCACCAAATGCAGTAGTTCAGGGAGCAACGGGAACTACTACAACAGTTCCATTAACCCAAACTCAAGTCAAACTAATTAAGCAGGCAAATGACTTATATACAAAAGCACTAGATTCTCAAAAGAATCTAGATTGGGCAAAATATGGAGAATATATTAAGCAGCTTGGAACTTTACTAAAGCAATTAGATAAATAAAACAGAAACAAATTAAAAAAAACAAACAATTTAAGGCTACCACTCATTCAATGAGTGGTAGCCTTTTGAATTAAAAACAATATAGTAAACTTTATATTATTGTACTCTCAATTTCAACCTTAAACCGCAAAACCGTTTTAAGCTTCTCGGGCTGAATTCTACGAGGGTCTGATAAGTATATTTCTCTATGCTTAAAAGAAATTCGTTTATACCCGTTATTTTTGCAAAACTGCAACATCATTTCAAAATCTTTTGGCTCAGTATCATAGCTTCCTAAATGAAGCATTTGACAACATAAACCCTCAGATATCGGTGCATATTCTATTTTATCAAGGTAGATGTTTTGCTTTTTCTTTTTTGTTTCAGATATAAACTGGTTAAATAAATCAGTAGTTAAAAAATCTGGCTGACGTATCATAATTTTATATTTAAAATTACTTTTATCTGTAGGAAGCAAGGTTTTATCCATTAGATCCCATACACCCTCAAGTGGGAATACAGTGTAATCATAATAGTCGGTTGGAACATTATCACTTTTGTAAGACATCTTTACTGCATAACTAAAACTGTAAAGTGCAGCAGTTGCGAGTGCAAATTGCTCTTCATTTGGATCGCCATTACCGTTAATTGTAATAAAATTTATAGAAGGCACTGTAATTATAACTGGACTGTTTTTTGGGACATATAAATTTTTATATTCCTTTCTATATTCTAATTTAGCCATTATTTATACCTCTTTTCGTTTTATATTGGAATTAGTATAACACGTGCGGCTTGACTTCTGTAGTCATAGTATAGATAATTTAAAAAAACTAATCAATACTTATTGATAAGAATGTTACTTTATACAAAGGTATTTGTAAATTGATATAGAATTATAGTTTGTGGAGACAAAGTAATTAGAGGGAGTATATTTATGGATGATTTGAGCTTAATGCGAAGTTAATAACTAAATAATCACAAAAGGGGATGATTTAAAATGAATGAAACCTTGAAAATTATCATATTAGATAACGTTAAATCAATAAGAGCAAGGGTGAAATTGCTTTTAAAAACCAATCAGTATACTGTATATGAAGCATCTAATTCTACTGAGTTTTTTAATATTTTGGTACAAAACAGCTATAGTGCAGATCTCATTATAGTGGATATTGATTTAAAGGATGAAGATGGATTTAAACTTATTAAAAGATTAAGAGAAAAAAATAAGGTAGTTCCAATAATGATAATAACTGCAAATAATCATAGGAATGCTTTTATTAAAGGAATATCAGAAGGTATTTCTGATTATATATTGAAACCATTTGAGGATCAAACGCTGAATAATAAAATTTTGAAACTTTTAAATGTATCCAAAAATGTTATTGATAAAAATATAATTTTAAATTTACCTTTTTTTATACAATCAGAATTTAAAAAAGCTACTAAAGGAAAATATAGTGTGTCTATTATGATGACAACTCTTTATAAACCAGTGAAAATTTTTTCAAATGAAATTGATAACGAATATAATAATGTCTCAGGGTATATTTATGATAATTTAAAAAGTATTTTTTGGGACACAGATATTTTTATCCCATTTGCTTCACAAAACTTTATAGGCGTATTTCCTTTTGCGAATGGAGAAAACAAAGACAAAATAAGTGGTAAAGTTGATTCTTGTTTTAATGATTTAAAATTAAAAGATCCTAAATTGAAAGAATACTATTTATCAAATGTATTTGTAACATATCCCCAGGATATTAAAGAAGATGAGGATATATTTTTAATATTGCTAGAAAAAACTAAAGATTCAATAAAGCTACAAAAAAGAATCCTAAGCAAATGACCCCGTGGAAAGTAAAAACTTCCAGTTTTACTACGACCTCAGAGGACGTAACAGAAACTGGAAGCTTATTTTTGCTATTTGCGTTATATATATATTAATTAAGCTATACATCTAAGTATATTACAATATTTTACCTGAATTATAAATCTGTGTTGCTATATTGTCTTGGTTTATTATGTTGAAGTATACTATGATGTCTACCATATAATAAATAAATCGCTAGTCCAATCAATAACCAAATTATAAATCTAATCCATGTTACTATAGGCAATGCTGACATTAAATAAAAACAAGCAAGTATAGTAAGGATAGGGATAAATGGTACCCAAGGACATTTGAATTTTCGCTCAGCATCTGGCATTGTTTTTCTAAGCACTATAACACCGATAGATACCAGAACGAAGGCAAATAATGTACCTATATTGCAGAGCTTTATTATCTCCTGTAATGGTAAGAACCCTGCCATAGCCGCAGCTATACAACCTGTGATTATTGTACAAAGTGTAGGCGTTTTGTGAACTGGGTGTACCTCCGAAAATACCTTTGGAAGTAATCCATCTCTAGCCATAACCATAAATACTCTTATCTGTCCATAAAGCATTACTAGAAGCGTTGAAATCATGCCTATTACAGCACCTGTTCCAACTAAAGCTGCACCCCAGTTAATACCAAAACGTGTTAATGCATCTGGAATAGCATTATTCTGACTAATTGCTTTAAATGGAACCATACCCGTTATAACAACTGCAACTGTAACGTAAAGTACAATTACCACTCCGAGGCAAATGGCCAGTCCACGAGGGACATCTCTCTTTGGATTTATAGTTTCTTCTGCCGCAGTTGAAACTGCATCAAAACCAATATAAGCAAAGAACATGATTGAAGCACCTGCCATGACACCTTTCCATCCAAAAGGAGCAAATGGCTTATAGTTTGCTACACTAATATGGAATACGCCAAGTACTATAAATAAAATAATTACACCAATTTTAATTAATACTATGACATTATTCAATTTTGCACTTTCTTTTATTCCTACAAATAATATCCATGTTACAAGTGCCACTATAAGAATGGCTGGTAAATCAACAATTCCACCTGAGGATGGACCTTGAGTTAACATTTGAGGTAAAGGAATTCCTGCAGATTTTAATAGTCCTACAAAGGTTCCGGACCACCCGGATGCGACTGCAGCTGAGGATACCAAATATTCAAGCATTAAGTCCCAGCCTATAATCCAGGCTATTATTTCACCAAAAGCAATATAGGAATATGTATAAGTACTACCTGCTACTGGAAACATTGTAGCAAGTTCTGCATAAGTAAGTGCACAAAGTCCACTTGTTATTGCGGCTACAATAAATGATAAAACAACGGCAGGTCCAGCCATATGAGCACCAACACCTGTTGAAACAAAGATTCCAGTACCGAGAACTGCACCTATTCCTAGTGCTGCAAGATCAGTTGATGTAAGATTCTTTTTTAAGTCAGTTTTTTTCGCGGCATGAAGCTCCATTTTTAAGGACTTTTTCTTCCACATTCTTTTCCATATATTCTTCAAATTCTTTTTCTCCTCTGTTTAAATTAATTATTTTGTTTGAATTATTTAATTATACTAAAGTTTCTGTAATATGTATTAATTTAGAAAGTAATTATTCATATTTCTGTAATAATCTAAGCACTTCAACGGATGCATTAAACTTCCTTTGAACATCATCGCTGTCCATAGCATTTTTTATATTTTCCATAGCCTTTGGTAGCAACTTTAACAACTTTTCTTGTAAATTAATATTGTCGCTTTCAGGTTCAGTTTCTGATAAAAATGCCTTGAATTCATCTATACGATGTCTTAGATGGGCAACATAATTTTGTGCGCCTAAGGATTTTTGAACAACTTTAGGTAAATTAGACCTACTAATAGGGTTGTCCTTGTTAATAAATTCAACTTTTCTTTGATGAGGATAACCCTCAGCTACTTTAGTTGAATCATAATAGTATGGACTTGTAACTTTGGCAATATATATTTTATCACCATTGGGTATGATACATAAATCACCAACCTTAATATTATTCACAAAATGGTTTATAACACCAAGATTTACATTTGAACAGGAATAGTTATTCCTAGAAAGCTCTGTAAGAATTGCGCTTTTAGGCATACTTGTTAAGTCAAGTAAGTTACTCCAACCTATTGCAATTATGTTGTTTTCTAAAAATTCCTTTATTCGATTAGTGTTTTCAGGATTGGTTCTTACTAGCCATAAATCATTAAAATCTAACAATATACTCCCCCCATTAATAAATTAATATAATATTAGTTTATAACTAAATTGACTAAAAATCAACTAAAGTTCAACTAAGATTAGACTAAAGCACCTATTTACTAATCGTGCTTAAGTTTTACTTTAATTTTAGAAAATAAAAAATTCCAGTTTTACTACGACATTAGAGGTCCTAGTAGAAACTGGATATGTGTTTAATATAAAAAGTGCTTTGTTAAGTAATAGCGGTTATTTTATACTTGTGCTGTGGCCGTCCTATTCTGCCGTACTCAATTAACCTCTCTACTTTTCCTTCATTGGTCATATCTTCTAAATATTTTCTTACGGTGACCGTAGCAATTCCTAGTGTTTCCCCTAGTTCTTCTGGAGTAGTATATTTATCTCCTATTAGCTCAATTTGCTGCCAAATTGTTTTGTAAGTATATCTATTTAACCCTTTTGTTAAATCTAAATTTTTATTATTATCTTGCTGCGATAAATCTTTGTTACTTGAAATATACTTATCCAATTCGTCTTGCTCAATTTCATTTGTCTTTTTAAAGCTATAATATCTATCTTTAAATTTAAGTAAAGCTTCCTGAAACCTCTCCAAGCTGAATGGTTTGATTAAATAATCTCTGGCTCCATAGCGAAAAGCCTCTTGAACTCTATTAATGGTTTTATCAGCAGTTATTAATATAACATCCACTTCTGTTTCGTTGGCTCGAAGTGATTTTAAAAAGTCAATTCCATTTTCTTTAGGAAGATAGATATCAAGCAAAATCAAATCTGGTTTTTGTTTCTCCATACAGTTCTGCGCTTCTTTAAGATTACTTGCAGCCTTAATTAAGTTGAAACCTTCTACCTTTTGCAAAAATTTTGTATTGATATCACGAACCATAGGGTCGTCTTCAATAATCATTACTTGAATCATTTGTTTAACTCCTTTTCATTGGTATATTTATATCCCACTGGGTACCATTTTCCACACTAAACACAATTGTGCCTTGCATATCATCAATAATATTTTTGACAATATACATTCCAATTCCACGCTGACCTACTTTCGTAGTAGTCCCAATCTCATATATAGTATTTCTAATTTCGTAAGAAATACCTCGTCCGTTGTCTTTTATTTGAATTTTTAAGTGATCATCTATAACAAAGATTTTAAAGTATACAGTTCCACTTCCATCCACGTTTACTTCATCAAAAGAATTTTCAATTAAATTTCCAATGATAGACCCTAATTCGTCTTCACTCATATATTGTGGTAATTCATTTAATTGAGAATCTGCATCAATTTCAAATACTATTCTAGCTTCTTCTGCTTTATTAAATTTTGAAAATAACAAAGCAGCAATAGATACATTCTTTATTTGATTTGTGAGAATACTATTGATTCCATTTCGATTTTTAGCAACATTTGATATAAATTTCAGAGCTTCCTTATATTCTTCTAGCTGTATCAATCCTGATATAGTATGAAGTTTATTCATAAATTCATGATTTTGAGCCCTTAGGGACCAAGTCATTTTCGTTATTCCTGTGAGCTCTTCTGCCATTTTTTTAACTTCCGTTAAATCCCTGAAATTCATTACTAACCCAATTACTTCATCTTTATCATTTTTAAGGGGATTATATTTGCATAAAATCGTTAGACCGGGTCTTACTTTCATTTCTATATTTTCATAATACTTTCCTACTTTTAGGACTTCAGAAATTTTATTTTCATAAGAAAGGTTTGTGATATTTTTGCCTATATCTTCTTCCTTAAGATGTAGAATATCACCAGCTTCTTTATTAAATAAGGTGACTCTTCCTCGTTTATCAACCGCCAAGATTCCTTCCTTCACACTTTCAATTACAGCTTCTTTTTCTTTTAAAATCCACGCTATTTCTGCTGGTTCTAAACCGAAAATGGCTTTTTTAATATTTGAGGATAAAAGAGTTGCAGCAATTACTCCTAAAATTAATCCTAGTATTATAAAGGGTATAAATTCATCTATCTTTGAATAAATCTCATTATAAACCTCATTGATTGGGCTTCCTATAGCAACTGCTCCAATTTGTTTGCCATCTTTAAATATGGGAGTAAATGCTCTAAGGGAGAGGCCTAAGCTACCCCTTGCTTCTGAAATATACTCTTCTCCTTTTGTGAGTACTCGTTTTTCATCTCCACCCTCAAATTTTTTACCTATTTCTTTCTTTATAGGATGAGTATGTCTTATTCCTTTCATATCCATTACTACAATAAATTCAACTTTAGTTTTACGCCTTATGCTTTCTATTTGATTATTTAAAGCCTCTCCATTAATTTTATTGTTTCCTTCCAAGTAATTTTGTACAAGATAACTCATTGAGACAGAATTTGCGATATTCAAAAGATTATGTCCAAATTGATCTTTAAGCACTATTTTCATCTGATTAAAGGATAGTATTGATATACTTCCAATAGTCAAAAGTAAGATTCCTATTACAAAGGCCGTGATTTTTGTTTTTAATTTCATATATTTCTCCTCTTAAATTCTTAAGATTTGGGGGTACTCTTATAAAAATTATACCATATATACTTTTTAAAAATATATTGTTAAAATTTCTACAATGTTTTTTTAATTACCACAAAGTATTTTAAACTTATTTAATATTTAAAAATGGTTAATTTGTTGTTATGATGATGTCAGAAAAAAATTATAAAGTTAATAATAATTAATAGTGAAAACGTATAAATAAATTAACTAAGAGGGGAGATATTTAATGAATTATTTTGAAGAAAGTTTAAAACTACATGAAAAACATTTAGGTAAAATAGAGGTAATATCAAAAATAAAAATAGAAACAAAAGATGATTTGGCACTTGCATATACACCTGGTGTTGCAGAACCTTGTAGAAAAATCCATGAAAATGAAGAAGATGTGTACAAATATACTGCTAAAGGAAATATGGTTGCTGTCGTTACAGATGGAAGTGCTATTCTAGGACTTGGAGATATAGGACCGAAAGCAGGACTTCCAGTTATGGAAGGTAAGGCTATATTGTTTAAAGAGTTTGCTAATGTAGATGCCTTTCCAATTTGCTTAGACACAAAGGATGTCGATGAAATTGTTCGCGCTGTGCAGCTTATATCTCCAGGTTTCGGTGGGATAAATCTAGAAGATATTAGTGCTCCAAGATGTTTTGAGGTAGAAGAAAAACTTAAAAAATTATTAGATATACCAGTATTTCACGATGATCAACATGGAACAGCAATTGTAGTGCTTGCAGGGCTCATAAATGCTACTAAAGTAGTTGGAAAGAAACTTGAGGATTTAAAGGTTGTTATAAATGGTTCTGGTTCAGCAGGAACAGCAATATCTAAACTTTTACTTTCTTCAGGAGTGAAAAATTTAATTGCTTGTGACAAGGTAGGAATACTTTACAGAGGAATGGAAAAAATCGATGATGCAAAAACAGCCCTTGCAGAAATTACTAATCCAGATAATATAAAAGGAAGCTTAAAAGATGCATTTGTAGGTGCTGATGTATTTATAGGAGTTTCTGCTCCAGGAATAGTAACACCTGAGATGATTAAATCTATGAATAAAGATTCTATAGTATTTGCAATGGCAAACCCAGTTCCAGAAATTATGCCAGAGCTTGCTAAAAAAGCAGGTGCAAAGGTCGTTGGTTCAGGACGTTCGGATTTCCCAAATCAAGTTAATAATGTGCTTGTATTTCCTGGCTTATTCAGAGGTGCCTTAGATGTGAGAGCAAAAGAAATAAATGAAGAAATGAAGCTAGCAGCAGCATACGCTATTGCAAATTATATAAAAGATGAAGACTTAAATGAAAATAATGTAATTGTAAGTGCCCTAGACAAAGGTGTAGCATCAAAAGTAGCGCAGGCAATTGCGAAAGCTGCAAAAGAAACAGGGGTAGCAAGAATATAAAATAAGGGGACATATTAGTAAAGGTAATGGGGACACATATACAAAGAAAAGTGTTTCCAAAATTAACAAAAAAATAGGGGGATAAAAAAATGCAAATTCCAATTAAGAAAACACTCGATAAAGTTCCAGGCGGTATGATGGTGGTTCCGCTTTTTTTAGGGGTATTAGTTAATACATTTTTCCCAGGAGTCTTAAAAATTGGTGGTTTTACAACGGGATTATTCGGTAAAGCAGCATCAACACCAATTTTAGCTTGTTTTATGTTTTTAATTGGTTCACAAATTAATTTCAATTTAGCACCAAAGGCATTAAAAAAAGGTGCACTATTAATAACAGGAAAATTTATAGTAGGTGCGGGTATTGGTATATTTGTAGGAAAGGTTTTTGGACCTGCTGGAGTATTAGGTTTATCACCACTCGCAATTCTTTCAGGATTAACAAATTGTAATGGGGGATTATATGCATCTCTTGCTTCACAGTATGGTGATGAAACTGATGTAGGTGCTTATGCTTTATTATCTTTAAAAGATGGTCCATTTTTTACATTAGTTGCATTAGGTGCATCAGGACTTGCTCAAGTTCCTTTTATGGCGCTTGTAGCAGTATTAGTTCCAATAGCAATAGGAATGATTTTAGGAAACATTGATGTTGATATGAGAAAATTCCTTGGAAGCAGTGGATTGTTATTAATCCCATTCTTTTCTTTCCCATTAGGTGCAGGAATGAATCTTGCAACTATTGTAAAAGCTGGAGGTCCTGGAATACTACTCGGAATAATAGCTTCATTTACTGGAATAGGAGCGTATGTACTTTTGAAATTATTTAAAGAAGAGCCTATAATAGGACTCGCAACAGGGTCAACTGCAGGAAATGCTGTAGCGACGCCAGCTATTATTGCGGGAGCAGATCCATCATTAGTTGCTATAGCAACAGTAGCCACTGCACAAGTTGCAGCATCATGTGTAGTATCTGCTATCCTTTGTCCATTTATTGTTACTTATGCATTTAAATTGATGAGTAAAAATAAAATGAAAAAACTAAATAACGGACATGTTGCATGATAAAATATATAGTTAGAGTATAGAATATTTTAAATACATTATGCATAGTATAGCTTATATGGTACGAATAATGTAAGCGATAGTTAATAGCCATTCTCCTGAAAAGAGAGTGGCTATTTTTTAGTTTTTCTATATTGATGGATTCAAATTTCTAAAATAATAGGAGTGATACATAAATGTATAAAAATAAAAAAAATATGGTAACAATAATGATGTCTATATTATTATTAATTAATATAGTTTTTCCATTGATAAATGTTAAAGCAATATCAGTGGTAACTTCAATAACCTCAGTAAATCCAGTAATTTCAGTAAAAGTAGTACCATCTACATGTGATAGCATTAATATTAGCTGGAGTCCAGTGAGTGAAGCCAAAGGATATGGAGTTTATAGAGCAACATCAAGTAAAGGTCCTTACATCTTACTCACAACAACTGCGAAATCAAGTTATACTAATACTGGACTTACAAATAATATAACTTACTTCTATAGTATTAGAGCATATATAATAGATGGAAAAACTAAAGTTAATAGTGCTTATTCAGCTAAAGCAAGTGCAAGTCCAGTACCATTTACAACCTTTTTTAATAATGATGTGTTTGTAGGAGATTCTATAACCTCTTGGATGGGGGTTTATGGATATATATCTCCTAGTAAACTAATAGCCAAAGGTGGAGCAACAATTGTAGATATAAAGAATTTATTAACATCATCAAATGTTAAGTCACCAAAAAGAGTAATAATAATGTGTGGTGTAAACAATTTAGGTTTTAATAGATTAAATGTAACTACTTTTAAAAAGTTATACAATGACTTAATAGTAACAGCTAAAAAGAAATATCCAAAATCAAAGATAATTGTAGAGCCAATATTTAAAGTTAATGATAGTAGTGCAATAAGAAATATTGAAATAGCTACATGTAATACTATAATAAAAGGGTTAGCAATATCAAATAGAATAACATTCTTGGATACAGCAAGTATAGATGTAAGTTTATCAAGTGTACGAAGGCCTGACGGATTGCACTTTAAGTCGAATTTTTATCCGATTTGGTTAGCTTTTATAGCAAAAAGAGTATAGCACAGGATTGGTTTATAGTATTTTTATTTCATAAGGAAGCACCTATTTAACCAATTTCTTACCTCTTGTTTTCAATTCATCATAAAAAAATTGAGTCATAGGAATTTTCAGTTGACAGCTTGATGCTAATTCAAGTAATTGTCCAGAGAAGGTCTCCAGCTCATTTTGTCTTCCGAGTGTAATGTCTCTATTTAAAGAACTTGTCGCTGATTTAGACTGATTTTGTAGTATATGCTTCAAGTGTACTTCTTCAAGGTCATCTGGAATATTAACTTTTAGCTTTCGTGCTACGCAACTGGCTTCATCTAGTAGTGATTTCAGCAACATAATGGCAATTTTATCTTTTCTGATGTCTCCGGTTGTTGCTTTATAATAGGCTGTTACCACATTATAAGCACAATTCAATATATATTTAGTCCAAATAGCAGTTTCTATATCATTTTCTATTATGCAAGTAATATTTGCACCCTGTAATAATTTCTGCACTTCTAATAATATGTTCTCATCATATTTATTTTGGCTTCCATAACCTATGTGAACATTACCATAAGCGCTTGTGTGGTGTATTGAAAAATCTTTATCAGCTCCTGTTGTAATGTAAATCAAGCCATCCAGAACACGACCTTTATCAATTAATATTCGTATTTTATCGGAAACTCCAACACCGTTTAGCAGTGGTATGATTACAGTATGCTGATCAATTAATGGCAATATATCAGTGCAGACCTGATCCAATGAAAAGTTCTTGACACTTAGAATGATATAATCCATTACGCCCATTTCTTCAGCCTTATTACTTGCCATTGCAGGATAAGTCGTGAATTCACCAAAAGCATCGCTATATAATTTCAGTCCGTTTTTTTTGATGGACGTAAGTCTCTCCCCCCTGGCAAAAAAATATATATTATCATAATGATGAGCAAGCATACATCCAAGGTACCCTCCAACACCGCCAAGGCCAACTACGCAAACTTTCTTATTATTCATAAATAACTCTCCCCCTATTAATATTTATATTCTATAATTATACTATTAAATCTAAATTTTTGCTTATGGAATATTTAAAACTCTATTTTAAATTGTCTTGTAAAATGCTATACTAAAAACTGTATTTTATAATGAAAACACAATAAATTTAATGGAGAGATGAGAGTTGAAAAACAAAAGATTTTTTATTTTAATTGTATTATTTTTAGTATTTTTTATGAGTTCAAATGTTTTTGCTGCGGGTAACAAAAGCACTACTAATTTACCAATAATATATGGGGAAGCAGCTATCACTGTAGATGTTGCAACTGGAGAAATAATTTATGCAAAGAATGTGGATAAGCAAATGTACCCAGCGAGTACAACAAAGCTAATGACCGCACTATTGTTCGCTGAGAACAGGAAGAAAACTGATATAATAAAATATACGCAAAGTGGAAAATCTCTGCCTGAGAGTACATTAAATGTTGATTTTCATGCAATCGGTCTTGATGAAACCATGTCAGGTGCTGATGTGATGGACGCCATGTTACTGTATTCAGCAAATGATGCGGCCTGTATGATTGCAGACAACATTTCAGGGAATACTACAAACTTTATGAAAATGATGAATGATAGGGCAGTAAAATTGAAGATGACAGGAACTCATTTTGTAACTCCTAATGGGCTTTATGATCCAGAACATTATACTACGCCTTATGATATGAGTATATTAGCTAGAGTCGCATTTTTAAACCCATGGGTAAAAGAGTCAATGGGTAAAAAACAAAATACTATATCGACATCAAAAGGTACAACATTTGAAATTAAAAATAGTAACAAACTGCTTGGGGTTGACGGTTGTATTGGTGGGAAAACGGGATATATTTCACTATCTGGGAGATGCCTTGTGGCCTTTTATGAAAGAAATGGTAGGCAAATTATGGGGGTCGTTTTGAAATCAGTTAAAAATCTCAACGACACTTATGTTTTCGATGATATGGAAAAAATAATTAACTATAGTTATGGTTTACAAAAAGTAATATTACATATAAATAATTCAGTTGTAAAAACTGAAACATTAAAATACCAACCTCTTGGCTTCTTTGGCCCAGAAAAATCTGTTAGTGTACCACTTATAGTTAAAGAGGATGTTAGCTATTACAACAATGAAGCTAACAAAAAAGATTTAAAAGAAAATATAAACTTAACTAGTATTGACCTTTCTAGTCTTGAAGGGAACAAAAGCATTGGAACCTTGACATTAACTGAAAAAGGAAAAATAAAATCTTACAAGCTTTATTCAACGGTTACTAAAGCAACTTTAGTAAAAAATGATATGCCTATATATCTTGTGGTTGCTGGAATATTTATTTTGTTTTTAATAGGAATAGTAATTATAATAAGAAAAATATATTTAAAAAAGATAAAAAGAGGTAGAAGAAAATTTTAAAGAGATAAAGTAAAAGGGAGTTCGTTTAAGAACTCCCTTTAAATATATACATTTATTTAATTTTAAACTAAGTAGAGGATAGTAATTATTTTTAATTAAATTGTTTTTAATTTGTCTTATCACATATCCTTAAGACCTCTTATTTATAAAATTGGACTATCCTCTAAAAACTCTGAAGATTTAATATGATACATTGGACTATCCCCTTTCTATTAGCGATTTCTTTTAGTTTATCTAACGAAAGTTAATATCTATGTGGAATCACTTCCACTTGTTGTACTGATTAAATTTTGTTTCTTTGTTTATAAATTAATAATAACATAGTAATTGATGTTTGTAAAGAAATATTTTTAATTAATAATAAATATTGTTTGTATAAGGAAATTTAACTTATGAAGAACAACCAAGAATAGCTAGAGAAAATTACTATATATACAATTTATTATAGGGCTAGACTGTACTATATGGCACATGTTACAATATGTTCATATATAAATATAAAAAGAATTACCGGGGGGTAACTATGAAAAATAAAATCAATTTTAAAGGCATTTTATTAGCATTTATAGGATTTTTGATTATGGCTTTAAGTGTGATCGAAAATCCTTTTACTATGCAAGCAGAAGCTGCAGTGACTATACCGCAGGTTTCAATCGTTTCACTAGGTCATTCTCCTTTTGTTGAGGGAGATAAAAATGAATTTTATGTAGCTTCCAAGGGTTATACTGGTAAGGTTCAGTATCAACTATTTTATACCTGTGAAACAACTATGGGAAACAAATGGCAATTAATTAATAATAGCGATATGTCAAATGGGTGGACAAAGTCTGTAGATGCTTTGCAACCAGTAAAAGTAGATATTAGTAATCTAAACTTAAATGCAGATTATTACAGATTTTCAATAAGAGTTAGACGAACAGGAGTAAAAGGAAAGTTCAGCAATTCCTATGGAGATTACGATAGTGCATATTCATTTGTAATGAATGTATTAAAAGTTAAAGATATTAATTTAAATGGTGATATGATAATTAATAAAAATGACCTTACGCAAAAGGAACATTTAAAGATTGATGGGACAAGTACTGATGCAGCAAATGTACAATATAGACTTCATTTATATGATGTTAAAAATAATAAATGGCTAACTAACCTAACAGAGTATAGTGATAATATTGATTACGATTTAAGCAAACTTCCAGCAGGGACATATATAGTTGATATCTGGGGAAAAAATAAACAGTCAACTAATAAATATGATGGTTGTAAATTAAGTGTTATAAATGTTAAAAGTGAAACTATACCAAAAGTGAGTATGGTGTCTTTAGAACATTTTCCTTTTGTAGAAAAGAATAATAATGAGTTTTTTATAAGTTCTAAGGATTACAGTGGTCAGGTACAATATCAATTATTTTATACCTGTGATAAAACTATGAATGGCGTATGGAAATTAATAAATAATGAGGATATGGTAGGTGGATGGACAAATCCTACCAATACTCAAGAACCAATCAAAGTAAATCTTAGTAAATTAAATTTAAAAGCAGGGTTTTATAGATTTGCAATTAGGGTAAAAAGACAAGGGGTCGTGGGCAAATATAAGAATCAATATGGTAATTATGATAATGCTTATTCATTCAATGTAACAGTGGCTAGTAATTCTGATACAAATCTTTCTGGTAACCTATTGATGGATAAAACTGATTATGGTAAAAACGATCAACTTAAAATAAATGGAGTAGAGGGGGGTACGAGTAATACTTTATATATGCTTCACCTTTATGATACGATAAACGATAAGTGGCTTACAAATTTAACAGAGTATAGCGACAAAATAAATTATGATTTAAGTAATATTCCACAAGGAACATACATTGTAGATGTTTGGGGAAAAAATAGTAGCTCAACGCAAAAGTACGATGGCTGCAAATTAAAAGTTATAAAGGTTACATCAGACTTAATAAAAATAACGGATGTACAAGATATTAAGGGAAAAGTTAAAAGAAATTCAAGATATGTATTACCTCGAAATGTAACTGCTACATTAGAAGAGGGAAGCACAGCAAGTAAAGCTGTGTTATGGGACACACAAGCGGACACTAGAAAAGCAGGAGTATATGACATTTACGGTGCAGTTTTAGGATCTGATAAAAAGGTAAAACTAACACTAGAGGTTGAAGAAACCTATGGTAATACAAATGGAAATATATTAAACCTTGGACTACTTACCACAAAGGATAATACAATATATTATTCAGAAGGCATTGACGGCGGGAAGTTATATGCAGCTGATTTAGATACTAATAATTTTCGAAAGCTATGTGATGATGAAGCGTACTACATCAATGTTGTAGGCGAGTATATATACTATGCAAATTCATCAGATAATGATAGAATTTATAAAATTAAAATAGATGGAACTGGTAGAACTAAGCTTACGGATATAGGGTTTATGAATGTAATAGTAGAAGATGATTACATTTATGCAACTGATGTTGATAATCACAATATATATAAAATAAGCGTAGATGGAAAAGTAGTTAAAAAAATAAACAATGATGTTGCTTTAGATTTAAACATATCTGAAGACTACTTATACTATAGCAACGTAAACGATGGTTTAAAAATATACAGAACTACAAAAAATGGTTCAGGTAGAACAAAGATTTTTAATGAAAGTGCTGGATACATTAATGTAGTAGGTGATTGGATATTTTATATAAGTTACGGTGATGATTCTTTAATATATAAAGTTAAAACTGACGGAACAAGTAAAACTAAGATTTCTGATTTACCAGCAGATTATCTAAATGTATCTAATTACGGAAGAATATACTTTTCGAACTTAGATACTACGTATATGCATATGCTTGAAGATTACGGTAATGGGTCTAGTAATTATTTACAGAATCCTGGGTATTATCCAAATGTAATTGACGACAAATATGTTTATTATCTTAATGAAAATCTTGATTGGTTCTTGATAAGTGAAAATACGGATCCTCAAACTCTTAAATTTGGTATATACGTTAAATCAGTCGAGAATCTAAAAATCAATGTAATAAAAGGAGTAGAATATAACTTACCTGGGCGTGTTAAAATTACAACTAGTGCAAATACAGAGGAGTACGCAAATATTATATGGAACTCAAATGATGTAGATACTACAAAGATAGGGGAATATACATTTGAAGGTACTATTTTGGGATATAGTAAAAAAGTAATTGCTACTGTTAATGTTATAGATTTTAACTCAATGGAAGAATTTAAAGATATTACTGTGAAAGTAAATGAAAGTAAAGCATTACCAATATCTATAGCTTTAAGTACAATAAATGGAGTAGTTCAATCAAGCTATACCATTAAATGGGATAGGGCTAATATACTTGAAACTCAGCCAGGAGTATTTTATTATGAAGGGACCTTTGGTCCTGACAATACTCCTAACAATAAAATTCAAATTAAAGTCACTGTGGTTGGTCTATAAAGTTATAAGTGATTATTTATAGATAAATACATCATCGAATGGAAAACTTATTATAAGAAACATAATAAGTCTACGCTCCTTTAAAAATAGTATTTCAAAGGAGCGTAAATTTATATAATAATTTTAGAGAATTCTATATTATCAAGTTTATTTTCTTTTATATAATTTATTGAATCAACTAAATAAGTTCTGTGATGTTCTATGGTCTTCGAGAAAGCTTGGATAAACTGCGCTATATTTTCTTTGGAATCTTGTTTGTTATTTAGATATTTACCCACCAAATAAAATCTAATAAATGAAAATCTTACTAAAAGCATAATATATCCATCAAATATTGATTCTGATTCGGAAAAGGGGAACATATAGTTATACATAAAATTAACTAAATAATTTTCAAAAATATAGCTATTATTATTTATAAAATTTTCGGTATAATCTTCAAATGCTTTTATGTACAAATCTGAATTTTTACTAATGTCTTCTCCTAAATCAAACTTGAATCCAGCTATAAGTTGCTTCGTATATTCCTTAAAAGAAAGACTGTCCACTTCTTTAGATACATTTAAGAAACCCATCATCGTTTTAAAAAAATCCATCTGAAGAATATAATTTAATTTATTTTTTTCGTAAGAATTACTAACCGAATCCATATCATATTTTTCAATGAATTTAGGTACATTATTATATTTATGTTTAAGTTCTTGTCCTAATGTATTTATAAAATCACCTAATATATAAAGTCTTTCACTTAAATCAAATTTTCTGTTTTGTATTATTTTAACACTTAAATCTCTAATTTCTTTAAAATACTTAACAGGTGAATTATCATATTCTTTAGAGCTAGTTTCAATATCACTTGATATTATATGTTTGCCTAAAGTCTCATAATTTTCTTTAAATCCAATTCCTTCTTCTTTTAGTAAAAGAATTCTTGCAGCTTCTGGGCAGGCTACATCAAGTGATATTTCATAACATAAATCTACTCTATTAATTATTCTAGGAAAAGATGTGCAAACATTTGAAAGATACTCTTCTCCAATTTTGGAATAAATAATACAATAATTTTTGTCATCTAAAAAAGCACATCTTTTTCCACTTTTTAATTTTACCTTTCCATAATCTACATCAGGACTTAGGTAATTATCATTATTATGAACATATTTTTGAAACATTTTCTTCATTTCTTTGTCTTTAACCTTATAATATTGCCTAAAGGTTACCTTATCAATATCTATATCCCACCCAATACAACAGCTATCTGTGCATTTTCCACCTATACAACTAAATTCTTTAAGATAGGTTGGATATCTCATTTTTATATTTTTTTCCATTGTCTACATCCTTTTCACATAAATTACTTCAAGGTTTCTGCTCTTGCATATTAATACTAGTTTATATATTAGTAATAAAGTATAAGTATATCATGAAATTTCAGCAATAATTTTTAACATATTAAAAATTTATGTACTACAACTAAATCACATAATTACTTATAATCCAATATTTGCTAAAAGAATCTCATTATGTTACTATGTTCAGATATTAAAAGCTTTTAAACATAATATATATAAATAAAATGTTATGTAGGGGGGATGGAGGATTGAATAAGAAAATAATTTCAGCCGTAATGGCACTTGGCGTAATTGTGAGCGTTAGTTTTACTAGCGTATATGCGGATTCTGCGTCAGATAAGGAGAAAATTCAGCAGGTTCAAACACAAAAAATCGAACTTGAAAATAAAGTCGAGATTATGAATAAGCAGCTTAAAACAATTATGTCTAAAATCAATAGTAATGAAAACAATATTACTATAACACAAAAATATATTAAGCAAACAAAAATAGATATTGTAAAAGCAGAGGATAATATTAAAGCAGAACAGATTATTTTTAATAAAAGAATGAGAGTAATGTATATGAATGGGTCATCAAGTTATATGGACATTATACTAGTCTCAAATGGTATAGATGATTTTATATCCAGATTAGAAAATATCAAAACGGTAGTAAAATTTGATCAAAATGTTATTAATGATATGAAAACAAAAGAGTCTTCAATTAATTTAAAGAAGGTAACGCTAGACACCGGGAATACAAAGCTGCTGTCTTTAAGAGCTGATAATAAAAAGGATTTAGATATTTTAACAAAGCGAAAATCAGACCAAAATGTTTTGGCATTAAAATTAAATGCTCTAGAAAAAAAATATGGTGCACAACTGGTAATAGATCAAGCAACTGCGGCAAGAAAAGCTATTGCAGCAAAACTAGCTTTCAAAACTTTTGAAGCAACTAGTTCTATAACAGTCAAAAATGCAGCAATTAAATATACAGCAAACGATTTGAACTTGTTAGCTAGATTAATAACCGCAGAAGCAGGAGGAGAATCTTATAATGCTCAGGTTGCGGTAGGTGCAGTAGTTGTAAACAGAGTTAGGAGTAGCAGTTTCCCAAACACAATAAGTTCTGTTATTAATCAAAAGACAAATGGTTCATATGAGTTTACACCAGTACTGAATGGTAACATTAATAGACCAGCACAGGCAAATGCTTTGAAGGCTGCAATTGAAGCACTTAGCGGGAATGATCCAACAAATAATGCACTGTTTTTTTATAGTGGTAATGCTCCTACGGGTTCGAATTTATCACAATCAGCTTGTATAAGAATAGATCATTTAACATTTATTAATATATCGTAAAACTGAATATAGGTTATATGCTTCGCCCCTTAATAAGTAGCTAATACTCACTAAGGGGCGAAGCTTTTATTGAATATTTGAAATTTATAATAATATTCTGTATAATTTAGTAATGAGACTATAAATTTTGATGTTATGATTAAGGAGATAAAGATGAAAGATATAGTGTTTATAGCACCATTTAAAAGCTTAGGATGTTTAGCAGAGCAAGTTATTGAGAAGAAAAAGTATAGCAATATAGAAGTTGTAGTTGGAGGTCTGAGCGCTGGGGTTAAGGTTGCTAAAAAGGTTGTAAAACAAGGCGCCCATATAATTATTTCAAGAGGCGGAACGTATACTATGATAAAGGAAGTTGTAGATATACCTGTAGTTGAACTTAAAATGAGTTCCTTTGACATCTTAAGAGGATTTAAGGAGCTCATTAATTACAAAGGGAAAATTGGGGTAGCTGGGTATGGAAATATAATTTATGGATGTGAAACAATAGGAGATCTCTTAAATTTAAATATAGATAAAATTGAAATTCAAAATGAAGAAAATGCAGAAGAATTGTTAAAAAAACATCTAAATGAAGGTGTACAAGTGTTTGTGGGAGATGTTACAGGAAGCTCCATGGCCAAGAAATTAAACTGTAGAAGCTACATTATAGAGTCAGGAAGCGAATCAGTTATTTCATCAATGCAGGAAGCTAGAAGAATTTTAAAAGGGTTAAAGTTTGAAAAGGAGAAGGCTGAGAGGTTTAAAACTATAATTAACTTCATTCACGATGGCATAATAGCTGTAGATCAAGAAGGTAGAATTACTATATTTAATTCTATTGCTGAAAAGATATTTCAAATTTCAGAGGAAGAAGCTGTTGGGAAAAAAGTAGAATGGGTAGTAAAGGGAACTAAATTAATAGAAGTGTTAGAGCTTGGACAAATGAAACTTGGAGCAATTCAAGATGTAAATGGATCTAAAATTGTTACAAATAGAGTACCTATTATTGTAGATAATAAAATAACTGGAGTTGTTGCTACATTTCAGGATATTACTAAAATACAGGAACTTGAACATCAAATAAGAGTCAAACTTCAGAAAAAAGGGTTTATAGCTAAATATAATTTTGATGATATAAAATATAAAAGTAAATATATGAAAGATTGTATTGATAGAGCCAAAACTTATAGTATGTATGATTCACCAATTTTAATTCTAGGAGGATCTGGAGTTGGTAAAGAGTTATTTGCTCAAAGTATTCATAACAATAGTAGTAGGAAAAATGCTCCTTTCGTAGCTATAAACTGTGCTGCTATTACACCTAATCTTATAGAAAGTGAACTCTTTGGATATGTTGAAGGAGCTTTTACCAGCGCGGTAAAAGGTGGAAAAACTGGTGTGTTCGAACTTGCACATGGCGGAACTATTTTTTTGGATGAAATAGGAGAAATGCCTTTTGAACTTCAAAGTAAATTATTAAGAGTTATTCAAGAAAAAGAGGTTATGAGAATTGGTGATGATAAAGTTATACCTATAGACGTAAGAGTTATATCAACAACAAATAAGAATATTACACAAATGATAAATCAGGGCAGTTTTAGAGAAGATTTGTATTATAGAATTAATATTTTAACATTATTAGTGCCAAGTTTAAATGATAGAAGTGAGGATATAGTTGACCTTTCAAATTTCTTTATAAAAAAATATTGTCGAAAGTATAATAAGGATATTTGTGATATGTCAAAAAGTGCAGAAGATTATTTGAATAGTTATAATTATAGAGGAAATGTCAGGGAACTTCAAGGAATGATAGAAAGATCTGTTATATTATGTACCAGTGATAGCATTAATATAAAGGATATAAGATTAGAAGCTATTGAGCATCACAACATACAAAATGAAAAAAATAATGAAATTAAATCAAAGGATTTTAAAAGTTTAACACAAGTTGAAAATGAATACATAAATGAAGTTTTAGGTTATTGTAATGGAAATCTAAGTGAAGCTTCTAAAATATTAAAAATTAATAGAACAACTTTATGGAGAAAAAGAAACAACGATGCTTAATGCAACGTTGTTTCTTTTTGCATCAATATTTCGATGCACAATTAAACGTTTACAAAACGAAACCTTCTAAATGCTATAAGTTGGATTTGGCATGGCAATTGCTTATTAAGTAATAAAGAAGTTATTAAATAATAAAGAAATTATAAGTAATAAAGAAATTATTTGGGAGGGTTAGGTATGTTAAAATTTGCAGTAATTGCTAATGAAAATGATAATGTAGCTACAGCGGTAAAAGATTTAAAAGATCAAGAAAAAATACTCATTGATTTATTTGGTAAAGACATTGAGGTGGTACTTAATTCAGATATTCCTTTTGGGCATAAGTTTGCTATTAAAGATATAGCTAAAGGTAAAGAAATAATAAAGTATAAAGAATTTATTGGACAAGCTACGCAGGATATAAAAATAGGAGATTACGTTCATGTACATAATGTTATAAGTGAAAGAGGTCGTGGAGATTTGGAGGCATCAAAATAATGAAATTATATGGATATAGAAGAGAAAATGGAAAAGTAGGGATAAGGAATCATATATTAATACTTCCTGCATCTGTTTGTGCAAGTGAGGTTTCAGCAAGAATTGCAAGCCATGTTAATGGAGCTATATCATTACCAAATCAACATGGATGCTGTGAACTTGGTGCTGATTTAGATCTTACAATTTCAACATTAGAGGCATTTGGTAAAAATCCTAATGTAGCAGCAGTATTAGTAGTAGGGCTTGGGTGTGAGGGTGTACCAACAAAAGAAGTTGCAGAAAATATTAAAACTACAGGTAAGAGAGTTGAATATTTAATTATTCAAGAATGTGGTGGGACAATTAAGACTGAAGCGCTGGGAATTCGAATTGCAGCTGAAATGTCTAGGGAAGTTGCTAGGCTTAATAAAGAAGAAATAGATATATCAGAAATAACTTTAGCAATAGAATGTGGTGGTTCTGATACCACATCAGGTCTTGCTTCAAATCCAGCTGTGGGATATGCATCGGATAAACTAGTATCATTAAATGGAACATCTATATTTTCAGAAACTACAGAATTTATTGGTGCCGAGCATATATTAGCAAAAAGAGCAGTGACTAAAGAGATAGGTGAACAAATATTAAGTATTGTTGCTAACTGTGAGAAAAAAGCTAAATCAATGGGGGTGGATATGAGAGGAGGACAACCTACTCCAGGTAATATTCAAGGAGGGCTTACCACTATAGAAGAAAAATCACTGGGATGCATTTATAAAGGGGGGACTGCTCCAATAAATGGAGTTTTAGATTATGCAGAAATACCAAAAGATAGAGGATTATATATAATGGATACACCTGGACAGGACATTGAGTCTATGACTGGTATGGTGGCAGGTGGAGCTCAAATAGTTGTATTTACCACAGGAAGAGGAACACCAACAGGAAATCCACTGGCACCAGTAATTAAAGTATGTGGAAATCCACAAACATTTAAAAATATGGAAGATAACATGGATATAAATGCAGGGACTATTATTGATGGAACAAAAACAGTTCAAGAAGTAGGAAATGAGATTTTCAGTGAAATGCTTGAAGTAATCAACGGTAAACAGACAAAGGCAGAGTCACTTAATCATAGAGAATTTGGTATATTAAGACTCATGTCAACATTCTAGATTTATAAATATTGCAGCAATTATAAAAATAATTATAATTTATTAATTAGGGGGAGTAGTAATATGCAAATTAAAAGAACTATTGATAAAATACCAGGTGGGTTAATGGTTATACCTTTATTATTAGGTGCTACTATAAATACTTTCTTTCCAGATGCATTAATGATAGGTGGATTCACAACGGCTATGTTTAAGCAAGGTGCTTTAGCAATTTTAGGTGTATTTTTATTTTGTATGGGGTCTCAAATGAGCCCAAAGGTAGCACCAAAATCTCTTAAGAAAGGTGTTATTCTTACAATAACTAAATATGCTATTGGTGTAATAATAGGGTTAGGTGTGGGAAAAATATTCGGACCAGCGGGACTTTTAGGATTAACACCTTTGGCTATTATAGCAGCCATGACCAATTCTAACGGTGGACTTTATGTGGCACTCGCAGGAGAATATGGGGATGAGACAGATGTAGGAGCTGTATCTGTTCTTTCTTTAAATGATGGCCCATTTTTCACAATGATGGCGCTGGGTGCATCAGGACTCGCAACAATTCCAGTTATGGCATTTGTAGCGGTTATAGTTCCTATTGGACTAGGCATGATTCTAGGAAATGCAGATGAGGAAATGCGTAAGTTCTTAGCTGGTGGAGAAAAATTACTTATTCCGTTTTTTGCTTTCCCTTTAGGAGCAGGAATGAATTTAGCCAATATTTTCAAAGCAGGAGGAGCAGGTATATTCTTAGGAATTTTAGTTGCGATACTAACAGGATTTGGTGGATATTATGCATTAAAGTTATTTGGAGAGAAACACGCGATTGCAGGGCTTGCAGAAGGATCTACAGCAGGTAATGCAGTTGGAACACCCGCTGCAATAGCAGCAGTTACAACTGGGTTTACACCACTCATAATAGCAACTGCTACGGCTCAGGTAGCAGCAGCTTGTATTGTTTCTGCATTTTTATGCCCAGCAATAGTAGTTTTTATGGATAAGCATTTAAAGAAAAAGGAAGCAATTAAATTACAGCAGAGTAAGATTTCTGTGAGTTAACTTTAAAAGAGGTGCAAGACGTGGATAGATTTTTAATCATTGCGGATGATTTTACAGGTGCAAATGATACAGGAGTTCAATTAACAAAAAGAGGAATAAAAACTGATGTAATCTTTGAATTTAAATCTATAGAAGATAAAGAAAAATCTTTTGTAATCGATACTGAATCCAGAGGGCTTAGTAGCGAAGAAGCTTACAAAGATGTAGAATTAAAAATAGAAGATGCTTTTAAACATAATTTCAATTATGTTTATAAAAAGGTTGATTCTACTCTTAGGGGAAATATAGCCTCTGAAATTAAGGCAGTAGATAAATATTATAATGCTGATTTAATAATATTTGCACCTGCATACCCAGATAGCAATAGAACAACTATAGATGGTATCCAAAAAATAAATGGAACTTCAATTACTGAAACTGAAATAGCTAAGGACCCTATGAAACCAGTGGAAATAGATAATATAAATTTGTTACTTAAAGATAAATTTGATGAAGAAGTTACTCATGTATATTTGAAGGAAATAAGGGAAAACAAGATAGATTTATCTAAGGGAAGAATATTTACGTTTGATTCAGAAACAAATGAAGATTTAATATCAATAGTTAGAAAAATTATAACTCAGGGTAAAAAAGTGTTGTGGGTAGGGTCAGCGGGTCTTGCTGATAGTATACTAAAAGTTAAAATACCCACAAAACCCTGTATTGCAGTAATTGGAAGCATTAGTGAAGTTTCAAGAAAGCAACTTCATTATGCTAAGTCCAAAGGTATCAATATAATTAATGTTGATATTGAAAGCATTTTAATAAGTAAGGACACACTGAAAACTGTAGAAGAGGCACTAGAAAAAATAAATCAAGGGCTGGATGTTATTATAGCTTCTACATATGAAAGAAAAGACTATGAAAAAGCAATAGAAAAAGGAAAAACATTAGGTTATAGCAGAGAAGACGTAAGTAAATTCACTCAAAATGTATTAGGAGAAATTGCAGTAAAATTAATAAGTCAAAATAAAATTTCTGGAATATTTTTAACTGGAGGAGATACCGCCATAGGAGTAATTAAAAAATTAGGTGTAAGAGGCACAAGTATAAAGCAGGAGTTAATGACTGGAATACCTCTTATGACATTATTTGGTGGTGAAAGTAATGGCCTTAAAGTAATTACGAAAGCAGGTGCATTTGGAGAAGAAAATGCTATAGAATATTGTATGAGGAAGTTAAAGGAGGACATTTAAATGAATTTACTTGGAATTACTATGGGAGATCCTGCAGGAATAGGACCAGAAATTATATTTAGAGCTTTTGAAAAAAGAGATGATTTTAGAAAAAAATCAATAATATTCGGGAGTTATAAAGTTCTAAAATATTATGCAGATCTATTAAAGATTAATAAAAAATTAAATGTTATAAATACAATTAATGAATTTGATAAAGATATGATAAATATTATTAATGTTGTTGATTTAGATATGAATGATTTTAAAATAGGAGAAGTGTCAGCTCTATGTGGTGATTCAGCTTATAAATATATAGAAAAGGCCATAGGCTTTGCTAAAAAAGGCGAAATAAAAGCTGTTGTCACTGCACCACTTAACAAAGAGGCACTTCACCTAGGAGGACATAATTTTGCTGGACATACAGAAATCTTTGCAAAGTTAACTGATACAAAAAAATACTCAATGATGCTTACGAATGGAGATTTTAGAGTCATTCACGTTTCCACTCACGTTTCTTTAAGAGAAGCTTGCGATAGAGTAAAAAAACAAAGAGTTTTAGAGGTAATAGAACTTGCTAATGATACTTTAAAAAGAATGAGAATAGATAAACCAAGAATTGCAGTAGCTGGTCTTAACCCACATGCTGGTGAGTCAGGAATATTTGGACGTGAGGAAATAGATGAAATTATTCCAGCAGTTGAAGAAGCATGTAAACTAGGAATTAATGTAGAAGGTCCAATTGCTCCAGATACGGTATTTTTAAAAGCAAATAAAAGGCAATATGATGTCGTTGTAGCTATGTATCATGATCAAGGGCACATACCCACAAAAATTTTAGCATTTGATACCGGAGTTAATATTACCGTAGGTCTCCCAATAATTAGAACATCAGTAGATCATGGAACAGCCTTTGACATAGCAGGGGAAGGTATTGCAAAAGGGGATAGTATGATAGAGGCGCTTATAGCGGCAGATCTTTTTTTAGAATTATCATAAAAAGGGTTAAATTATAAAATACTGGGTGTAATAATCCAGTATTGTTTTTATATAAATATTCAAATAGGAGGAGTAGAATATGACAAATATTGAATTACCATATGGACATGAGTGTCTTATAGTGCAAGTACCAGAAGAAAGATTAAATGCTGTTTTAGTATCGGACATGCATCACTATAAATCAGAACTAAGCCAGGTGGAACTTGTAAAACGAGCAATTGAAAATCCTATAGGAACTCCAAGGTTAAAAGAAATGGTAAAGGGGAAAAATAAGGTTGTTATAATAGCAAGTGATCATACAAGACCAGTGCCAAGCAAGGTTATTATGCCTTTAATGCTTGCTGAAATAAGAATGGGTAATCCCGGCGCCGATATAACAATATTAATAGCGACAGGATGCCATAGAGGAACAACTGTAGCCGAATTAGAATCTAAATTTGGACCTGAGATAATGGCTAATGAAAAAATATATGTTCACGACTGTGAAGACGAGAGCATGTTAGTTGATATAGGAGCACTCCCATCAGGAGGAAGACTCATTATAAACAAACTTGCACAAGACGCAGATTTTCTTGTGTCTGAAGGATTCATAGAACCACACTTCTTTGCCGGTTATTCAGGTGGAAGAAAAAGTGTACTACCTGGAATTGCAAGTAGAACAACAGTTATGTATAATCATAATGCAACTTTTATAGACAGTGATAAATCAAGAAGTGGTATTATTGATGGAAATCCAATCCACAGAGATATGCTTTATGCTGCAAGAACAGCAAGATTAGATTTCATAGTAAATGTAGTGATAAACTCTGACAAGGAAGCAATTTTTGCTGTAGCAGGAGACTGTGATTTGGCTCATATTGAGGGGCGTAACTTTTTAAACAGTCAATGCAAGGTTAAAAGTGTGCCTTCAGACATAGTTATTACAACTAATGGGGGATATCCTTTAGACCAAAATATCTATCAGGCGGTCAAATGCATGACGGCTGCAGAAGCTACCATAAATAAAGGTGGAGTAATGATAATAGCTGCAAAATCAAATGATGGTCACGGAGGAGAACAGTTCTACAAGACATTCAAGGAAGAGAAAGATGTAAATAAAATGTTGAATGAATTCCTCGCAACAAAAAGTGAGGAAACTATTCCAGACCAATGGCAGTCTCAAATATTTGCACGTATTTTAAAAAATACAAAAGTTGTATATATATCAGATGCTTCAGATAATATAGTAACAGACTTACATATGATTCCAGCACATTCTGTAGAAGAGGCAATTGCAAAGGCTGATGAAATCTTAGGAAAGAAGGATTCAAAAATTACTATTATTCCTGACGGAGTATCCGTAATAGTTCTTTAAACCAAGAATAAAATTATAAAGGAGATAATGATGAAAAAAGTAGTTTTAATACCTGATTCATTTAAAGGCACACTTAGTTCCACGCAGATATGTGAAATTATAGAGAAAAAGATCAATGAACATTTTCCTAAGTGCCAAGTTATTTCAATACCAGTAGCCGATGGAGGAGAGGGTAGTGTAGATTGCTTCCTTACAGCATTAGGTGGCGAAAAGATAAATTTGGTCGTTAAAAATCCTTATTTTGAAGATATGGATTCATTTTATGGAATCATTGACAAGGGTAATACAGCTGTAATAGAAATGGCAGCTTGTGCTGGACTTCCACTTGTTGAAGAGAGAAAGAATCCCAGAAAAACTACAACTTACGGTGTTGGACAGCTAATTTTAGATGCTGCAGCCAGAGGAGTAAAAAAAATAATTGTAGGACTTGGCGGAAGTAGTACAAATGATTGCGGTTGCGGAGCTGCTGCAGCAATAGGTGTGAAGTTTTTTAACGACAAAGGTGAGGTGTTTATTCCTACAGGGGGAACAACCCATGATATTTCAAGAATTGATGTATCAGATAAGGCCGAAGTCCTAAATGGAATTGAAATAGTCACAATGTGTGATATTGATAATCCAATGTACGGACCAACAGGTGCAGCCCATGTTTTCGGACCACAAAAGGGTGCGGATGCAGAAATGGTATTATTTCTGGATGAAGGCATTAAAAATATTTCAGAAGTAATAAAAAAAGATTTGTTCATGGATCTGAGTGAAATACCTGGATCCGGTGCCGCAGGCGCAATGGGTGCGGGAATGATAGCATTCTTTGGATCTACATTGCAGATGGGAATAGAAACAGTTCTGGACACGGTTAATTTCAGTGACGTTATTACAGGTGTTGATATGATATTTACTGGTGAAGGAAAGATTGATTTCCAAAGTTTAAGGGGAAAAGTAGTTATTGGAGTGGCTAAGAGAGCGAAAATTCAGAATATTCCCGTGTCTGTTATTACAGGCGGAGCAGACAATGGAATAGAAGAGGCGTATAACCTAGGTGTAACTTCTATTTTTTCAATAAACAGATTACCAGAAGCTTTTGAAACCTGTCGTTATAAAAGTGTGGAGAACATGACATTCGCAGTAGATAACATTCTTCGTATGATTAAGAGTGTAAAGAAATAAAGTTTGAGTCTATAGTTTCATATTACTTTTTATATCAAATACAATTTCTTCAATTATATCTTTGATTTGCAAATTTCTTGTTCCTGGTATATAAATACCATGTTTTTGTAGTGGAAGTATATATTTAGTACAATCCATATTAAATATGGAGTTTGAAATCATGGGAGTAACTTCTCCGTTTATACCACCACTACATATTATTCCAATAGGTCCAATTATACTATCAATTTTATTTGTCTTGCAAAATGAACAAATTGCACTCTCACCACTTATACCGACATTTGCACCGGATTTTACCATATTTGAAGTAGCAAATGTATTTGTACCAAGTGCAATTATATAAATATCAAGGTCTATTTCTTTACGAATTTTTTTAATAATTGTTTGGCCAAGACCTGCTCCTTGTGCGTCTATTACAGCAATCTTCATGGTAATACCTCCATTTGGAATAAAGTTATATTATATTTATATACATGAAGATTATTATACTATAAGATAGAGATATATCCTATTTTTAGCATAAACAAAAATATAACATAGATTACTGATGGGGTTTTACAAAAAAAATGATATTTACAAATTAAAATTCATATGATATCATGCAGTTGTATGCTACGAGAGTATATAATTATTTTAATATTAAATAAATTTGATTAATGGCCACGAAGGCTGATTTCTGCAGAGCAGTTATCAATTTTTGTGGTTTTTATTTTTTGATGAATTTCAAGTGAATCTAATTGATACATAATTTACTGTTTATATGGTGTTTAAATAGAATACTAAGGAGAAAATAAATGAATTCGAAAAATCAAGTACCAGACTGGTTGTTAAACAGTGGAGAAATGGGCATGTGTCCATGTGGGTGTATTGGTAAAAGAAAGAAAGTTAGTTTTTTAGAAAAAACTATTAATGGAATTGCTAAACTTTTAAAGGAAGTTATTTATTTTGAAGATATAGCCTTTCAAGAGGGCTTTTTACAAAAGTTAGACCCAAGAGTAAAGGTTATATCTTTAATTATATTAATATTAACATCAACTTTGCTTAATAATGTGATTATATTGATGGTTGTTTATTTGTTATCATGTATTTTAGCAAAGATATCATATGTACCATTAAAATTATATTTTAAACGGATATGGTTAATTACGCCCCTGTTTACAGGAATTGCGGTATTACCATCAATTTTTAACTTTGTTAGGCCTGGAACTAGTTTAATTTCACTTATAAACTTTGGACATCAAGTACATTTGGGCCCACTTACATTTCCGGCCGAACTTACCATTACGACCCAGGGAGTGTCAGGAGCTATTTTATTAATTGTCAGAGTTGGTATTTCAATTTCTCTTGCTTTTTTATTTACCAATACCACCCGGTGGACTGATTTAATGAAGGCATTTAGGGTTTTATTTTTACCTAAAATATTCATCACAACATTGGAAATGTGTTATCGTTATATCTTTATATTACTAAATATTACAACGGATATGTTCGTCGCTAGAAAAAGTAGAACTTTCAGCAAAATTGATTCAAGAGAGGGTCGCCGCTTTGTCTCAAATTCAATTGGAAGTCTATTTGGTAAAAGTTATGCCTTAAGTGAAGAAGTGTATTCAGCTATGCTATCAAGAGGGTATAAAGGTGAGCCAGTTATTATGAATAGGTTTAAATTTACTTTGCTCGATTTTCAATGGCTTTTAGGCGTAATAATTTGTGCTTTGGCAGCTTTTGGAGGTGAGATTATCCTTGGATAAGGAAAAAATAATGCAACTTAGAGATGTTTCATTTGAATATCTAAAGGATGAAACGGTACTTAAAGATATAAACTTAGATATTTACAGTGGTGAAAAATTAGTTATTTTAGGCGCTAATGGCTCAGGAAAATCTTCACTTCAAAAAATTCTTAACGGTTTGATATTCCCAAGTAAAGGTGAGTATAAGGCCTTTGGTCAACTTGTTACGGAAGAAACATTAAATGATGAGCAATTCTCGCAGGCTTTTCGCCAAAGGATTGGATACATATTTCAAAATTCGGATGCCCAATTATTTTCTACCAATGTATGGGAAGAAATAGCTTTTGGACCTTTGCAGATGAAGCTTAACTTTAATGGAGTAAATGAGCGAGTAGACGGGGTTATTCAAATGCTTAACTTAGAATCATTAAAAGACAGGCCACCTTATAAATTAAGTGGGGGTGAGAAAAAGAAAGTAGCTATTGCCTCCGTATTATCAATAAATCCTGAAGTTTTGATATTGGATGAACCCACTAATGGATTAGATCCCCGTACTCAAAGATGGCTGATAAATTTATTGGTAGAACTTAATAAAGCAGGCAAGACTTTAATTACGTGCACTCATAATCTTGATATTGTTGAAGAAATTGCAGATAGGGTAATAGTTTTTAATGAAGAACATGAGATAGTTGCAGAGGGTTCACCTAGGGATATATTATCAAATAAAGAATTATTACTTTCTGTAAATCTTATAGATGAGCATTATCACAGGCATGTTCATGTATTTGACCAAGGAGAACAGCATGATCATAATCATTATGAATAATCTAATGTTATTAAATCTTTAGGAGGAGATATTATGCACATACCTGATGGATATTTAAGTCCACAAACCTGCGCAGTCCTGGGGATGGTAGCAGTTCCAATAATAGGAATAGCAGCAGTAAAGTTAAAAAAGACATTAAAGGATAAACAAGTTCCACTACTCGCAATTGGAGCAGCCTTTTCGTTTACAATTATGATGTACAATATACCAATACCTGATGGTACTTCAGCACATGCGGTTGGAGCTTCAATTTTGGCAATAATTTTGGGACCTTGGGCTGCTACAGTAGGGGTGAGTATTGCGTTAATAATTCAAGCATTTTTCTTTGGAGATGGTGGGATTCTTACACTTGGGGCAAATATCTTCAATATGGCATTTGTTATGCCCGTCGTCAGTTATTACATATATAAGTTAATATCCGGTAATTCAGAAATTTCTTCAAAACGTAGATTTATCGGTTCAATTATAGCTGGGTATGTAGCAATTTCTATTGGAGCCTTGTTTACTGGAATTGAGCTTGGACTACAACCATTATTATTTCATAAACTTGATGGAACTCCTTTGTACGCACCATATACTATGATGCAAACTGTGCCTGCCATGTTGTTTGCCCATCTTACTTTAGCTGGTCCGTTGGAAGGCATGGTAACAGGACTTGTAGTAAGATATATGCAAAAATCAAATCCAGCCATGCTTCAAATCTATCCACCTCAAAAATCATCAACTGAAAAATTGAAGATAATAGGTGGTATTAAGAAGTATTGGTATGTATTGATTTCTTTAATCATTTTTGCTCCTATCGGACTATTAGCCAAAGGAACTGCCTATGGAGAATGGTCAGGAAATGATTTAAAATTAAAACTTGGATATATTCCAGAAGGAATGACAAAGCTATCTGATAAGTGGAAATCATTTATGCCACATTATTCTATACCTGGATTCGGTAGTACTTTCTTTAAGTCATCTTTAGGTTATATATTTTGTGCAATTGTTGCTTTAACAATAATATTGGCTATAACTGGAATTATAAGTTTACAGAAGAAAAGAAAACACTAACATTTTGATTATATCATGAAAATAAAACTACAATTATTTTTACGATTTTGGAGGGAAATGAAAATGAAGATTGCAACAGCACAGATAATGAGAAAAATTGATCACTATTGTATAGACGTTTTAGGGATTCCAGGTATTGTACTAATGGAAAATGCAGCACTAAAGGTAATGAAAAATATACCTGAAAATATTAAAAGTTTCGTAATAGTTTGCTCAAGTGGGAACAATGGTGGAGATGGTTTTGTAGTAGCAAGGCATCTACTCAATAGAGGAAATTATGTTGAGGTATTCTTTCTTGGTTCAGAGGAGAATATGAGCGTTGATGCCATGGTCAATCTTAATATTATAAGAAATATGGGTGTGAAAATAACAAAAGTGAATAATAATGAGGATTTGGAAATTTTAAGAGAAAGTTTAACTCACTCCGAAACTACTATTGATGCAATTTTTGGAACAGGACTTTCTAGAGAAGTTGAAGGTATTTATTCTCTAGCAATTTCAATTATGAATGAAAATAGTGAGTACATTTTATCAATTGATGTACCATCAGGTTTTGAGTGTGATAGTGGAAAAGTTATGGGGAATTGTATTAAAAGTAATAAAACAGTTACATTTGAACTTTATAAAAAGGGCTTTATTGGATATGATGCGGAGTCTCTCACTGGAGAAATTGTTATTGAGAAGATTGGAATTCCAACAAGTGTAGTTGATAAATTTCATGAAAATGAATATATAATGGATATAGACTTTATTAAAAAGACAATTAAGAAAAGAAATAAATATTCACATAAGGGTGATTACGGAAGAACACTTATTTTGGCAGGATCACTTGGGTTTACAGGTGCTGCCTATATTTCAACGCAGGCTGCTGTTCGAAGCGGAGCTGGGCTTGTTACACTAGGCTGTGATAGCTCAATTCAAAACATACTAAGTGGGAAACTAGTTGAAGCTATGACCTTCTCAACAAATGATGAAAAGAAGTTAAATTCATTAATAACTAAGAGTAATTGTATTGCAATCGGTCCAGGACTAGGAAATAACAATGATACTCTAAAGTTACTTGAAAAAATATTATTAAATTCAAAATGTCCTGTTGTAATTGATTCAGATGGGTTAAATGTGCTTGAGGGCAACCTTCAAATGCTTAAAAATAGTAAATGTCAGATAGTTCTTACACCTCATATGGGAGAAATGGCAAGAATATCTGGATTTTCAATAGATGAAATAAATGAAAACAAAATAGATATAGCAAAAGAATTTGCAAAAAAATACGATGTTGTTTTGCTACTTAAAGGATTTAATACAATAATTACAGATGGTAAAACGCTGCAAATCAACCCTACTGGAAGTAGCGCAATGGCATCAGGGGGAATGGGAGACTGCTTAACGGGTATTATAGCTTCGTTCATATCTCAAGGTTATGATATCATGAGCTCAGCATGTGTTGGTGCATATGTTCACGGTTACTGTGGGGATAAACTATCAAAAGAGATGTTTTGTGTAAATGCAAATCATATTTTAGAATCACTCCCTTTTATAATAAAAGAAATTCAAGATTTAGACTAATACTATTAATGATTTGTAGCAAGGTGCTACTCAAAATGTTATTTGTGGGGTATAATAAATTAGTAGAATAATAAGAAATAGAGGGTAAAAATATGAAAAATGACATTACTAAAAACATGGAAATAATGAAAAAAGTTATTGAAGAAAAAAAAGCAAAATCTTCAGCGCAAAAGAATACTAGGCGAGCATCAATTAATGGATCGCAAAGCCCATCATCAGGTAATGGTGGAGGTCTAGTTGGTAAAAATAACAGGGGGCTTTAAATAAATTTCCTTTTTATTTTTATGAGATATTCTTTTAATCGAAAGTAAAGTTCCTATAGGGGTGCCATTTGGTATCCTTATATTTATGCAATGGATACAGTTATCACAGGTATTCCAAAGACCTCCATTGCATATCTTCCAATATAGCGGTATGATTATTTTAATGTAAACGATATACGCATACCTCCCGTTCTATTATATTCAGAAGAAGAAGTGAAATAAACTTGACTATAAGGAGGCATTAAAATTGGAGATTGAACTTAGAAAACAAATTTTAACACCAGAAGTTTTAAAAAATCGACTAGATACAATTAAAAAATCGCATGAAAGATCAGTAGCTTATGGTATTGAAAAAGGAGCAATATTTCCTAAAAGAATACTAAAACTAGAAGAACTTGAAAATAAAATCAATAAAAATAGAATGCTTTTAAGTATAGCTTCTAGATTTATGGTAACTTTATATGAATTTCTAAAGGGATCAGGTTTTTTTATAATTTTACTTGATAATGAATGTTGCATTTTAAAAGTTCTAGGAGATGAAGATGTAGTAAAAGAGGCACTAAGTTTAAAAATGGTTGTAGGTGCTTATATGTCAGAAAATAGTATAGGAACAACTGCAATGGGTATTGCTATCGAAGAACATGCGCCTATTCAAATTTCTGAAAAAGAACATTTTGTTACTGCATATCAAAGATGGACTTGCTCTGCAGCACCAATTCATGATGTAGATGGAAATATAATTGGATTACTTAATCTAACTGGTGGTAGGGAAAAAGTTCAAAAACATACACTAGGCCTTATAGTTTCAGCTGTGAAATGCATTGAAAATCAAATAAAGGTTGAACATATAAATAATAGATTGCTAGAGACTTATCAATACATGAGTACAGTAGTAGATTCTATTTATTTGGGTATTTATGTTATAAATAATGAGGGAATTTTAAAAACCATAAATAAAGAAGCCTGTAGTATTTTACGCATTAAGGAAGAAGATATCATTGGTAAAACAGTGGATACTATCCTACCAGATTGGATAAATATATTTGAAAAGATTGTAAAAGGAAATGTTTATAACAATTTTGAGGTAACGCTAAGCAATGAAACTACCAAAACTAGATACAATGTATCTGCAACTCCAATAGAAGTTGATAATGAAGTTAAAGGTTTGGTTATCGTGTTTACGGCAATAAAAGAGGTAATTAAACCTACAAATAAATATAGTAGTGGTAAAGCAGTTTATAATTTTGAAGATCTTGTTGGGAATAGTCACGAAATAAAAAAAGTAATAGAATATGCTAAGGCAATAAGTTCTTCTCCATCTACCGTTCTTATTCAAGGTGAAAGCGGAACTGGGAAAGAACTGTTGGCTCAATCTATCCATAATTACGGGGATAGAAGTAATAAAACATTTATGGCTATTAATTGTGGGGCTATTTCCAAAAATCTCATAGAAAGTGAACTGTTTGGTTATGAGGATGGTTCTTTTACAGGAGCTAGAAGAGGGGGATGTGCAGGTAAATTTGAACTTTCAAGTGGAGGTACGCTCTTTTTAGACGAAATAGGTGAGATGCCACTTGAGATGCAAGTTAATCTTTTGAGAGTTCTGCAGGAGGGATATATAACTAGAGTTGGAGGAGATAAAATAATTCCTGTGGATGTAAGAATTATAGCTGCAACATATAAAGATTTAAAGAAAGAAGTTGAAAAAGGAAGATTTAGAGAAGATTTGTTCTATAGGTTAAGTGTTATTCCAATAAAAATTCCACCACTTAGAGAAAGAAAAGGAGATTTACCAATTCTCATTGATTATCTTTTGAAGATAAAGGCTGATAAATTAAACAAGAGGCTTACAATTATGAGTGCAAGTATATATGAAAAAATGATAAATTATAATTGGCCCGGAAATGTACGTGAATTAGAAAATTGTATTGAAAATATAGTAAATTTAAATGGGGAAAGTACAAAGGTTTTCGACGAACATGAAAAAAATAATGCTATAAACAACGATGATTTTAATAAAGTATTAACTTTAGAAAATAAAAAAATTTGCACTTTAGCAGAATTAGAAAAAAAAGAAATAATAAAAGCAATGAATCAAAATGAATGTAATATGACGAAAATAGCAAAAGATTTAGGTATAACTAGAGCAACCTTGTATTCTAAAATAAAAAGGTACGATATAACTAGGTAAAAACTCAAATAAACATAATAACCAAAAGAAATAGCAGATTGTAAAGAAATTATACAGTGATCAAAAATAATACACTAAAATATGGGAAAAGGTATAGAAAATATACAACACCACTGAGGTAAACTCCATTATACCAACGAATTCGTTCTAAAAATTATTGGCACAATATTTGCTTTATATAAATTTATAGTTGAGCAGAATTTTTATTGCAACTAAATTTGACGAATGAGGTGGTCTTATCAAAGTGGGAAATATTAAAATACCTAAGAAGACAACTACAGAGAGAGTTACAAATGCTGAAGAATTAGATATTAGAATGGCGGAAGTTAGAGAAGCACAAAGAAAATACTCTACTTTTACTCAAGAGCAGGTAGACCATATATTTAAGGAAGCATCAATCGCAGCTAATGTTCAAAGAATTCCTTTAGCAAAGTTAGCAGTTGAAGAAACTGGAATGGGACTTGTTGAAGATAAAGTTATAAAAAATCATTATGCTTCAGAATATATATATAATTGTTATAAAGATTCACAAACTGTTGGAGTTTTCGAACATGATGAAGCAGGTGGTATATCTAAAATCTATGAACCAATTGGTGTACTAGCTGCAGTTGTGCCAACTACAAATCCAACATCTACAGGAATATTTAAAGCACTTATAGCTTTAAAAACCCGAAATGGTATCGTTTTCTCTCCACATCCAGGGGCTAAAAAATGTACAATTGCAGCAATTAAAGTAGTAAGAGATGCGGCAGTCGCTGCAGGTGCACCAAAAGATATAATTGCATGGGTAGATGAGCCTTCTATAGAACTTTCAGGGCTTGTTATGAAATCAGCAGATTTAATACTTGCAACAGGTGGTCCAGGAATGGTTAAAGCCGCTTATTCATCTGGAAAACCAGCTGTTGGAGTTGGTTCAGGAAATACACCAGCAATTATTGATGACACAGCTGATATTAAAATGGCTGTAAGCTCAATTTTACTTTCTAAGAATTTTGATTATGGAACAATATGCGCATCTGAACAGACTGTAATCGTTATGGAGAGTATCTATGCAGAGGTTAGAAAAGAATTTATTAAAAGAGGAGCTTATTTTCTTACACCAGACGAAACAGAAAAAATAAGAAAAGTAATATTAGTTGATGGTAGATTAAATCCGAAGCAGGTAGGTAGATCAGCTTCAACTATAGCAGCCCTTGGAGGAATTAAGCTTCCAGAAGAAACAAAAGTTCTTATAGGTGAAATTGAATCCGTAGAACTTGAAGAAGAATTTTCCCATGAAAAATTATCTACAGTACTTGGGATGTATAAGGTTAAAACTTTTGAAGAAGCACTAGCTAAGGCAGAAAGACTTGTTGTTCTTGGAGGATATGGTCACAGTTCAGTATTATGGACTCATAGAACTAAATCTAAAGATAGAATAGCTAAGTTTAGTTCACTTATGAGAACAGGAAGAATTATGATAAATATGCCATCATCTCAAGGGGGAATAGGCGATATATTCAACTTTAAGACTGCTCCTTCATTAACACTTGGTTGTGGATCATGGGGTGGAAATTCTGTTTCAGAAAATGTTGGAATTAAACATCTATTAAACATTAAGAATTTAGCGCAGAGGAGAGAAAATATGCTTTGGTTTAAAGTTCCTGAAAGAGTTTATTTTAAATATGGTTGTCTTGAAGCCGCTATAAAAGAATTAAAGGTATTGGGCAAGAAGAAAGTATTTATAGTAACTGATCAGATTCTTGTTGATCTTGGAATTGTGCATAGAGCTACAAGAGTTTTAACAGAACTTGGAATAGAGTTTAAGGTATTCTCAGATGTATTACCAGATCCAACCCTTGCTACGGCAAGAGCGGGTGTTGAACAATTGAACGGATTTAAACCAGATACAATTATGTCAATTGGTGGAGGATCACCAATAGATGCAGCTAAAATCATGTGGGTATTGTATGAACACCCAGAAGTAAGATTCGAAGATTTAGCTATGAGATTTATGGATATTA